>Ga0114957_1000265_pt1 | contig 73369 bp, 49 predicted proteins | sample BantaG_FD_87175 | JGI IMG/M metagenome (GOLD analysis project Ga0114957, IMG submission 87175) | Marine algal microbial communities from Bantry Bay, Ireland - BantryBay_4 metaG | ecosystem: Host-associated > Algae > Red algae > Unclassified | place: Bantry Bay, Ireland | collected 2014-11-21 | reverse complement strand
TTATTTGTAAGAGATATTTTTATGAGGAGTCGGTTAAAGTCCCCTTATTGGTTCGATGCCCCGATTTTTTCGAAGGCGGCAAAACTCCCGAACAGATGGTTCAAAATATAGCTATAGGCCCAACTATTTTAGCAGAAGTAGGAATTAGAAAGCCCGACAATATGCCCGGTATATCGTTCATTACTATTTTAACAGGAAACGCTTCTAAACCCGCTAGGAAAAAAGTATTCTACGAGTACTATTGGGAGTATGATTTCTCTATGACCCCAACCGTATTCGGAATGCGAACGGATAAATACAAGTATATTAAATATCAGGGTATTTGGGATCGAAATGAACTTTATGACTTGGAGAAAGACCCTGATGAGAAGTATAATCTCATAGCAGAACCAGCCTTGCAGGATATTGCAAAGTCGATGTCATCGGCAATCTATGATTGGTTAGAGCAAACTGATGGAATGCGAATTCCGTTAAAAAGAACCGTTAAATATAGATTTGGAGATTTTAAGCATGATGGAGAACACTAAATTTTGGATTAAAATGAAAAATAAGATTTACTTTTTTGTAATAATTTTCGGATTTTTTGCGCACACGTTATCGGCAACAATTGTCTTGTCCAATATTTTCAAAGACCATATGGTTTTGCAACGAAATAGCGATGTGATTATTTGGGGGTGGGGTGATTTGAACGAAGAAGTGGTGGTAATTACCAGTTGGAATAATAAAGAATACAACACAAAAACATTGTTAACATCAAAATGGCAATTGCAGATAGAAACACCCGAGGCAGGTGGCCCCTTTATGATTCAATTCAGGGGAAAATCTAACGAGATCATATTGGAAGATATTTTAATCGGTGAAGTCTGGTTGTGTTCAGGACAGTCAAATATGGAATGGAGCGCCGATAATGGAATAGATAATGCCGATGAAGAAATCAAAAATGCGAATTACCCGAACATTCGATTTTTTACTGTACAGAAACGCACTTCAGAAACTCACCAAGATCAGGTTTATGGTAAATGGGAAGCCTGTACACCTAAAACAATGCGCTATTTTAGTGCAACCGGTTATTTTTTTGCTAGAAAGCTTCTAGAAACGATGGATATTCCGATAGGAATTATTGATACTGGCTGGGGCGCTACCAGTGCTGAGGTTTGGACGCCTAGTTCAGTTTTTGATTCGAATGACTATTTGGATAAACAAACCGCAAAAATTAAAGAAAATATATGGGCGCCAAATCAACCCTCAATTTTATATAACGGGATGATTAACCCCATCAAAAAATTTAAAATTGCCGGCACGCTCTGGTATCAGGGGGAATCTAACGAGGCAAATGCCGAAAGTTATCAGGAACTTTTTTCGTCAATGATAAGTTCTTGGCGAGAAAGTTGGGGCTATGATTTCCCATTTTATTATGTACAAATAGCACCATTTAAATATGGGACTGCTGAAAATGGGGTAGTGGTACGTAATGAACAAAGAAAGACATTGAATGTACCGAATACTGGAATGGTCGTTGTAAGTGATATTTGTACTATTGATGATATTCACCCAACTAACAAACAAGATGTAGGTTTGCGGCTAGCGAATCTTGCCTTAAAATATCACTATCAAATTATTGATGACATGGTCAATGGGCCACTTTTCAAAGAAATCAAAATTTTGGATAAGAAAGTAGAAGTGGTTTTTGAGTATTCAAAAGGTTTGTATACCAGCGGAAAGAAGTTAGAACACTTTGAATTAGCAGGAGAAGATGGACTATTTTACCCGGCAAAAGCACGTATTAAAAATGACAAGGTGGTTTTAACATCTGCTGCCGTAAAGGAGCCCAAAAGAGTACGTTACGCTTGGAGTAATACTACTTTGGCAAACTTGTTCAATAGTTTCGGTCTTCCGGCATCGAGCTTTATTAGTGACTAATTTTCCTGGTTTCCTTACCATAAGCATCAAAAAAGCGAACTTTTTTTACGTTTTTAGAAATTGGAAGCGCTCTGCTCGATTGTGATTGAAAGCTACTGCCCCAATAGAATTCGGTTAGGGACTTCGTGCCATCTAAAAATTCAACTTCTGCCTTTGTTTCATTGGGTAGTACTTTAATTAGTTTTTTTAAATTCATTTTGTGCAGATCAAAAACCTTCAATGAATCATTATTTTGTGAAGCCGCCAACAACAAGTTTTCGTTACCTTGGTTAATAGCGACAAGTGCTTTGGCATCACCAGCAACTAAAAAATGACTTTCTTCAAGCGGAATGGGAACAAATTCGGCACCTTCATTGTTTTTTAAAACTAAACCTAAAAAAGCATCCGCCTTGCCTTGCTGGGTCTCCATTCCGAAGTCGTTGCCCACTAACACCAAGTCGGTAAATTCATCGTCATCTATATTCATAGGGTAAATGCCATATATAGGGGCAAGTTGTGTCTCTAAGGGCAATGGGTGAATTTTAAATTGTTCATTCCCTAAATTTTCTACCCAGACCGATTGCATGTAGTTTAGTTCAAATATGGTCGCATCATCTAGAAGTCCATCAGAAAACATTTCCGGTAAGGTAGCGGCACCAAATTCACCAAACGAGTTATATTTTTTGCGAATTTTAACATACTGCGCGGTGACATCTTGCCAAGGGTGGTATAAATACTCTTTCTTATCTCCTATGCTATCTCTCAAATAGAAAGAAAGTAAGGGGTCTATCGTGCCGTTCTCATCCAAGTCTTTGGCATATACACGAATAGGTTCCTCCAAGTTTCCTTTAAAATTGATATTTCGGCCTACGTTTCCGGCAACATAGTCCATGTCTCCATCATTGTCAATATCAACGCTAGCTAAGCTGTTCCACCAACCCGAATACTTTTGTAATCCTGTACTTTTGGTGATTTCTGTAAAATTTCCTTTGGTATTCTTGTAAAAACGCAGTGGCATTAGTTCGGATGCCAGTATCAAATCAGGCCAAGAATCGTTGTTGAAATCCGTCCATAAAGCATCGCACACCATTCCGGGTGAAATTAAATCCTTGGCGATATCTTGTGTGACATCTACAAAGAGCGGTTCGCCATTTTTGCTGTCATTTCGTAAAATATAACTTCTGTCGGGCATCGGATAAGAGAACGGTAACACTCGGCTACCCACGAACAAATCTAAATCGCCATCTTGATCAAAATCCGCAGCTTTGACCGAAGACGAATTTGCTGTCATGATGGGTAAAGCAGATGAATTTTCTTCAAAATTACCAGCTCCATCATTTATATAAAACACATCTTGATACAGTTCATTACCGATAGGAAATTGGCCACCACCACGAGCAATGTATAAATCTAAATCTCCATCGTTATCGGCATCAAAGAGAAGGGTTCCGGCATCTTCTTCGTCTAGCTTACTATCTTTTTTATAAGTAACTGTCTTTTCTTTAAAGGTACCATCAATGAGCTGTATAAACCATTTTTCTTGAAATTTGCTACTTGAACTAACGAACATATCATCCAACCCATCATTGTTGACGTCTCCAACAGATAACGAAGGACCGTATTGTGAAAATTTATGGGGTAGCGTGCGTTGAAAGTTAAAATCGATAAAATCGATTTCTTCAGCTTTATGCACCAATCCCGTACGCTGTGAAACTTCAGTGAATAACGAATTGGAGCTGGAATTTTTTAGTGCTGGTTGATATGCCAGTTTCGAATCGTAGCTCAGCTCTACTAATGTATCTATACTGCCACCATCAAAATTTTGGATACTACCATTGGGCCATTTGACTTGTATGCTATCGATAGTAGTTTGGTCTCCAAGCCCAAAATGCAATACTTGCTCTGGTTGGGAGAGGTAGCCACGACCTGAAAGCACCGATTTTTGCTGTCGCAAATCATCAGTAAATACAGATGCTACTGCTCCAATTGCAGCTGGATTAAATTTATCTCCTTTAAGTCTAATTCTTAGATAATGATTTTTCTTCGCTAATTTTTCACTTGTATTTTCTAGTAGGAGCGCGGGGTCGTTTATGTTATTAATCACTAAGTCTAAATCTCCATCATTATCCAAGTCGCCATACGCTGCACCATTTGAGTAGGTGCCAAAATCTAAGCCCCATTCTTTCGTGCTGTCCTCAAAATGCAAACCCTGCTTGTTTTTAAAAATAAAATTGGGCACTTTTATTTCGGGTATTTGGGCAATTAACTGCTCTTTATTCACAAAGCGGCTCATGCTCACTTTAAAATCACCAAAATCCCTATCGGTTACGTCTTTTGGAAAGCCATTGGTAATCAACAAATCTTGCCAGCCATCGTTATCGTAATCTGCAAATAATGGCGCCCAGCTCCAATCGGTTTCTTGAATCCCCGCAAACATACCTGCATCGGAGAAAAGCTGTAGGCCTGTTCTAGGGTTTAGGCCGCGGTTTAACTGTAAGGTATTTCGAAAGTATTGATTCTGATACTCGAATTTTCTTGTGAATATTTCTTTTTGATAGTTACTGGGCCCTTGAAATAATTTTTTTCGCTTATTGTAATAAGGCTGCATTTCGGTGGTGAACATATCAAATTCCCCATCATTGTTGACATCGGCAACATCGCTGCCCATTGCTGAAAAGCTAAAGTGTTTTAATATATCTCCAGCTCTATTTGTGAATGTACCGTTTTGGTTGTTGATGTAGATGAGGTCATTACTTAGAAAATCATTGGCGACATAAACATCCATCCAACCATCATTATTAAAGTCATTGATCAATGTGCTGTGGCTATAGCCATGGAATTTAATACCCGCAATATCTGAAACATCGGTAAACACAGGATGCCCTTTTATCGAATCCCATTGATTTTCATAGAGCCGATCCCTGCTGGGAGAGGTGCCATCATCAACTAGAGGTGTGTATACATTCGGGTTAACACCTTCGATACAATTGACACCGACCCAAAGATCTAGGTCACCATCATTATCGTAATCGAAAAACTGGTTATGCGAAGAATAGGTCTTATCGGCAATGTTGTAAGCAGAAGCCATCTCTTTGAAAACAGGAATACCCTCTGAGGAATTTCCTTTATTGATATATAACAAATTGGCGCGTTGCTTTTCGTTTTTCCGAAACGTGTTGCAAACATAAATGTCCATTTTCCCATCTGCGTTGATGTCTATTATGCTGACTCCAGATGACCATTGTAGTGTATCGGTCTTTCTTACTTGAGCAATTTCCGAGATATCTTTGAACTTTAGTTCTCCTTTATTCAAAAATAACTTGTTGGAGACCTGGTTACCCGTAAAGAAGATATCGTCCAAACCATCACCATTTACATCGCCCAACGCAACTCCCGCACCGTTGTACACAAATTCATTGTCTATAATATTGATAGAGTCGTTTTCAATGAGTTTGTTGTTAAAGTCAAGCTCGGAAGTACTAGTATCTATTTTATGAAATAGCGTGTTGCTACCCACTTCATTGTGATCACAAGAGGTTAGAATTACTAGTAAAACCAGACAATATAAAATTCTCATAAGGTGTATTTGCAAAAAGTAAAGATAACTGAAATGGCTAATTTTGAAATATAGAAGTATAAAAAAAGCGGGACATTTAAAATGTCCCGCTTTTAAAAGTATTAAAATTGTTTTACCAACCTGGGTTTTGCGTTAAAACACCACCACTAAGGTCAATAGCCGTAATAGGAATAGGCAATAAATCTTGCTTTGCAGTGTAAGCCGCAAATTTCGTTCCAACACCTGGTATAACCCTAGATTCATTTACGATAAATGCTGACATAACGTCCAAAGCATTACCATATCTGCGTAAGTCGAAAAGACGGTGCCCTTCCATACCTAACTCTAGTCTACGCTCGTGACGAACAGCTTTTACCGCTTCTGCAGCATCAGCAAAATCATCATAGGGTTCAATTACGTAATTGGCTGCTGGCGCATCGCCAGCTTCATTCATTACAACGGTCATACCTTTAGCTCTGTTGCGAACGAGGTTAACCCAAGTTAATGCAGTACCTACATCGCCAGTTTCGGCAGCCGCTTCAGCACCCATTAACAATACATCTGCAAAACGGATAATGTTATAGTTGATACCAGAATGTTGCTGACCCCAAGCTCCCGTACCTTGGTTCACACCTTCTTCACCAGAACGATATACGTTTTTAGATGAAAGATATGGCCCAGAAATATCAGTGGCTTGTGCTCTAATCCAAGATTGACCTGGAAACAATCCATAACCGTTGTAGTTGATTCCTCTTCGCCCAACGGTGTAGTCTAATCTAGGGTCAAGGTTACCAGCGTCAGGGGTAAACGGCATATCGTCGGCCAAACCAAAATCGTTAGCAACATCTGTTTGGTTAAAGGTATCAAGTAGTGGAAGTCCACCAGCGTCAGTTTGAAATGCATTCACCAAATCTTGACTAGGTTGGTAAAAACCACAGCACGAACCAAAAGGTCCAGGATTTGGAAAATTCAATACCCCTCCGATATTGCCATTTAACGATTGGCCACCATCGGCAGTAAACTGAATCGCAAAAACAGATTCAACACCATTTTCACCTGCTGCATTAAAGTTTGAAATAAACTCTGTATGCAAATCGTATGGACCATTGTTAATAACATCCGATAGTAATGGTAAAGCCGCTGCATAATCAGTCTGTTGCAAATGCACCTTACCCATATAGGCTTTTGCAGTCCATGCAGTTGGTCGACCAGCGTCAGCTTGTGAAGCAGGAAGGTTGTCTATTGCAAACTGAAAATCAGCTTCTATTTGATCCCAAATCGGACCAGAGTTTGGTTGATTGAACTCAGTGTTTGAATAGTTCTCTTCTGAGATATAGGGTACGTTACCGAACATACGTTGCAATTCAAAATTGAAATGACCCCTCAAAAAACGAGCTTCAGCCAATTTACCATTCAAATCAGCCCCTTCAATCGTAGGTACCAAAGCAATTACGGCATTTGATCGATTGATTCCAGCAAAGAGTGAAGACCATCTACCCAAAAAATATGGGTTTGAACTATTAGCCTTAAAGGACTCTACATCAAATAAATCCTGTTGATCATCATCGGTACTACCTTTATGTGCATCATCTGACAACGCATCTAACCACCAATTATCGCCACTAGCAGCAAAACCGTTACCAGCTAGGTTATTTCTAATGCCATCCAACGTCGAGTAGGCTCCGATAAGAAGTAGTTCTACACCTGCTTCGTTTTGTACTGCGGCGTCACTTAATGCGCCAACGGCAGGTGTTTCGGTAAATTCCTCACTGCAGGCCAGTAGCACAGCGAATAAGGATAAACAAATAATTATTCTCTTTTTCATCTTTTTACAATTTTAAGTTAACTCCTAATGATAATATTTTAGCTTGAGGATATACATTACTATCAACACCTAGTGTTAAGTTACTGCCTCCAAATGCCGTAATTTCTGGATCAAAACCATCGTAATCAGTTATAGTGAATAAATTAGTGCCAGAAACATAAATACGCAACATGTCTAAACTCATCTTGTCTGTAATGGTGCTCGGTAGCGTATATCCTATTTGTAGGTTTTTAAGCCTAATAAACGAACCGTCTTCTACGAAATGCGAACTAGGTTGCGTTTCTCCCGTACCACCAAGACTTAATGCAGGTAAACTTGCGTTGGTGTTTGTCGGTGTCCAAGAATCTAATACACGTACACTTCTGTTTCCGTCTACAAAGGTAGGGAAATCTGAAAATATCTTTTCGTAGTTGTAGATGTCGTTACCTTGTGAACCGTTAAAGAAAGCAGAAATATCTAAACCTTTATAACCAAGGTTCAAGTTTATACCGTAAGTAAAATCAGGGTGTGGAGAACCGATATAGTCTCTATCGCCTTCAGAAACATCACCACTTCCGTCTAAATCGGCATACGTGAAGCGTCCGTTATCATCAAACCCGGTTACTTGTAAACCAAAGAAAGAAGAAATGGGTCTGCCAACAGCAGTTCGTGTAAGTATACCAGGTCTGAAACTAGCACCAGATTGAAAATCACTAATAAGGGAAGTAACCTCGTTCTTATACTTTGATAAATTAGCTGAAAGACCGAAAGAAAATCCTGAATCATAGGACTTGTTGTAACCAAGACTCAAGTCAAACCCCTTATTTTCAACGGTTCCTAAATTTACCAAAGGTGCCGCAGCATCGATTGCAGTGGTGCTGATCAAACTATTATCCCTCGTAATTAAATCTTTAGTTTTAATATTAAAATATTCAAATTCTAAGGACAGTGCGTTATCAAGCATTCCCAACTCGAAACCAAAGTTGGTGGCAACACTGGTTTCCCATCTTAAATCTGGGTTACCAACATCTCTCAAAATTGCGCCTGTGGAAATTGCAGTACCATCAATTGCATAGTTCGCCAAGCCTTCGCTCAAAGCGCTAATGTTAATGGTAGGATTACTTGCTGGCAATGTTTGGTTACCCAAATTACCCCATGAACCTTTTATTTTCAATCTGCTGAAAATCCCGTCTTGTGGAAAGAAGTCTTCGTTGCTTATTAACCAACCAGCACTAACAGAAGGGAATGTTTCACTCTTATTGTCTCCTAAGAAACGTGAAGAGGTATCATTACGTAAAGTACCCGTTAAGAAATACTTGCCAGCATAATTATAGTTGGCAGTACCAAAAACCGAAAACAAGGTATTAGACCCATCATAAGCAAAATTCACATTTGGTGTACCGCTACCGTTTTCAAGAAGATAAAAATCTGGAGTTTCAAATAAGAAACCGTCACGGCTAATAGAATTACCTTTATTTCGTTCACTCAACGATTCAATACCAACAATGGCATTGATGTTGTGTTCCCCGAATACTTTAGCGTAAGACAAAGTGTTCGTCCAAGTCCAGTTATAACTATCGTTAGTATCTTCTCTCAAGGTATTGGTTCCCAATGGCTCTCCGTGTTCAGGATCCAATGCTTGAAAACTTCTGTTGTTAAAAGATTCGATGTTACCAGCCAAAGTAGTTTTGAGGGATAAACCATCCATGATTTCAACAGCTGCATAAACATCACCGAAAACTCGGAACAACTTATTGAAATTGTCTCTACCTCTTTCTAATTGCGCCAAAGAACTTCTAGCGTTACTAAGACCACCTGCACCACCTGTTCCTGCGAATCTTCCTTCATCATCATATAAAGGGATTAACGGGCTATTTCGCATGGCGTCATTAATTACATTACCATTAACTGTGTTAGAAAAAGATGCACTTAAGTGCTCACCTACAGTGATTCTTTTATTTTTTCCAACCTTAAACTCTGAGTTCAAACGTGTAGTACCCTGTTTGAAACCAGTAGTAACTTGGATTCCGTCTCGAGTTAAATAATTAGCTGAAAGAAAGTATTTCCCTGTCTCTCCACCATTAGAAACCGAGATAGATGCACTTTGTGTAGGTGCAGTCTGTAAAATCGCTCCTAACCAATCGGTACCGCCTGGGGTTACAGTTGCAGAAGCAGGGCCTCTAACAATAGGGTCATAAGAAACAACTCTTGTGTATCCTTGTAATGTTGAAGGTACAACTGCGGAAGCTCCTGATCCATATTGAGGATGGCTATAGTCAGTAACGCCATCATTAGCGGCACTTTGGAAAAGCATGTCACCGTGTTGCTGTGCGTTTAATAATTCAGGAACGTTGGTTGCTTTGGCAAAACCAGTGTACATATCTACAGATATTGTTGGCTCTGCTTGGTTGTAACCTCCACTTTTAGTGGTTATAATTACAACACCATTTGATGCTCTTGCACCGTAAATGGCAGCAGCACCATCTTTAAGAACGTTCATCTGTGCAATATCGTTCGGGTTGATGCTATTCAAAACCGATGCATTATCAGTTTGAACACCATCTATAATATAAAGAGGGCTAGTATTGTTACTCGTACCAAAACCACGAATATTAATTTGTGGAGCAGCACCTGGGTTACCATTATTAACAACAGTTACACCAGTAACTCTACCTTGTAGTGCTTCAGCAGCATTTACAATCGGTGCTTTTGTAGCTTCTTCTAAATCTACTGAAGCTACTGAGCCAGTTACATCGCCTCTTGTTTGAGAAGCATAACCTAGTACAACAACTTCTTCAAGTTGGCTTGCATCTTCGGCCATACTTACATTTACAGAAGATTGACCATCTACTGCAACTTCTTTTGATGCAAAGCCAATATAACTAAAAACTAAAGTAGCATCGCTATCCGCTGTAATAGTATAGTTACCATCAAAGTCGGTTTGCGTACCGTTCGTAGTACCTTTTACCAATACGTTGGCTCCAGGAAGGGGAGCACCAGTGTCATCGGTTACAGTACCTGTAATTGTTGATTGAATTGGATTGGCGAATATGCCGTTATCCAAAATTGTTTCCGAGTTTGCATGGGCGAGTTGAGTTCCCATACAAAACGTCATTGCTAAAAACCCAAGTGCAAAAGAGAATCTCTTTCTATTAGATTTCAACGCATTGTAGTCTCGTTTTTGATTCATAATCATTGTTGTTTGTTAGTTTAAATTAATTGAGAAAATTTGATTTTAGTTAGATGAAAAGTCTCGCTAATTTGTTAAATAAAACCAAACCAAGCTGTAATAATAGCAAAATTCTAGCAATAAATAATGTAGAATCGTTAAAATTTTAACGTTAAAATATAAATATTAACAGCTTATTAAAGGTTGTAATACCCTTGAAAGCACATTATTTGTTGCCGTTTCTAGATTTGTTAATTGATAAGAACTAGAAATTGGATGCGTTGCTAGTATCAGAAAAAAGCTACTTAATGCGATAATTTTAGCGGCAAATATAACGTTTGAGTTATACTTTCTATATCGTTGGAGTTAGGTGATTTTAACTAGAAAACTTAAAATTGGGTTAATTGAACCTTTAGAATCGCTCACATCGTAATACCCGTAATTTTTCATTGTTATCAGTAATAAAAAAAAGAAAGGTCTCGCCACCATCTTTGATTTTTAGCTTTTTTCTAATATCCGCGACACTAATCGGAAAGTTTCTGGCAGAGATGTTTGCTTTTTTAATACCGGTATTTTTTATCGCTTTGTTATTAAAAGGATACGTTTCTATAATTCTAAAGCATCTGCCTGGAAAGTCAATCAATTGAGCGGAAGTGTATAAATGAGTGTTAGCGTGCAGTTTTTGTAAATCGAATTTCCTGCCAATAATCTTAAACCCTCCAGATTTCATAATGGCGGCGTTGGGCTCATATAGATAAGCAAGCGGTTTAGAGAAGGTGGAAATGGTATTTTTTTCTACGCTTAAGTAGAAATTGAATTCTTGTTGCGATTTTTTGGAAATATTGAAGGTCTTTACTTCGGTTTCTCCTAAAAAACCACTTTCAAGAACCCATAACAATTCTTTTACTTCATTGGCTACGGCAATTATATGAATTTCAGCAACATTATTTAATTCTGAAATCCCTTTTGAAATATCCAGTAAGGGGGATGTCTTGATTAGCGTATTATTCGCTTTTTCAAAAAATAGATCTAACTGCACAGAAACATCCGGAGTGCAATCTGTCAGTCGAAAAACTTTTCCTTTTGCTTCATTTCTTCTAGAGGGGTCGATATAAAGCCAGTCGAAATGTTGGTTTTGGGATATTATAAATGAAATTCCATCTATAGGAATCACAACTATATTTTTAGCTTCTAAAACTTTAAAATTATGAGCTGCAATTTTCGATAGATTTTCATTTATTTCGCAGTGAAATACACGTGCTATTTTTTTGCTAAAAAAGAAGCTGTCTACACCTAGGCCTCCTGTAAGGTCTATGAGTGTTTTTCCATTAACTAGATTCGCTTTGTATGCTGCGGTAATTTCAGAAGAAGTTTGCTCAATGTTTCGCTTGTTCGGGTAATATATATTTGGAGATTCGAACCAAGTTGGAAGTTTTTTTTGACATTTTTTTCGTGCCTCTAGCTGTTCGGTAAGCTCTTTATTCGAAACCGTATTAAAAATAGGTTTTTTTAATAAAACTGACATCGTGTCAGTATCTAAATTTAAATTTATAAAATTCTGTACACCAGTAGTTAGTATATTCTTATTCAAACTAATACTATAAATTTTGGGTTAGCGATTTTACAAGCTTATTTTCTGATAAAAATTCTTTTAAAATCACTTTAATAGCCGTGTAGCCAGGTACAGCGACAATCATTCCGACTATGCCAAGAAGTAATCCGGCAATAATAATAACCAAGAAAATTTCAAGCGGATGAGATTTTACACTTTGCGAAAAAATACGGGGTTGCGAAACAAAATTATCTACTAATTGTCCAACCGCTAAACCGAGAAAAACCCACCCTGCTTTTGGTAAAATTACGGTGCTGAAATCGGCATCTAAATTACTGGTCATCGTAAGGGTGATCATAAGCACTCCACCCATAAGAGGCCCAACGTAAGGTATGATGTTAAAAAGTGCGCATAAGAATGCTATAACTATGGCGTTTTCTACCCCTACTATCAGTAGCGTTACCACGTAAATGATAAAAAGTATGAACAACTGAATAAGCAGGCCTACAAAGTACCGGGAAAGTAAATTATTGATTTTATCTATGGATTTAATGATTCGAGATTCGTTTTCTTTTGGTGCGAACGCCAAGATGCCCCTTTGAAATAATTTGCTGTCTTTTAGAAAGAAAAAAGAAATGAAAAGCACAGATAGTAAGCCTATACTTGCTGAACTGAGCGTTGATAAAAATGAATTAAAAAAATCAGGTATAAACCCAACATCAAAACCTTCAACTAGGTTTTTTTCGATATCTGTCTCCTCTATAATTTCAGTAACGACCTCTGGTGATGCCCCAAAATACTCGGTAATTTGGCGATAAAGCGAATTAACATTTTTTTGTAAGTCATTAATATCCAACAATGACAGGTTTTTACCTTGCTCTGATAATAGTGGCACAAAAAGGGCGATAATACCAACTAAAAGACCAATAAAAACCAACATAGTTACAATAACTGCCAATGTGTTGGGGAATTTTAGTTTTCTTCTTAAAAATAGTACGACTGGCCTGCCTATAAGCGCAGTAACAGCAGCAATAGCTAAATAAGCGAGAACAGATTGTATTTTATATAAGAAGAACAGAAATAGAAGAATGCCGACGATTATGCCGATTGCTCTCAATATTCCGTTAGATAAGATTTTAGCGTTCATTTACTAATTTTTAAATACGTAAGATACTATGTTAGCGCCCATTTTTAGTGCTTTTTCTCGAACCTCTGGCGAATCGTTATGTACGGCGGCATCTTCCCAACCGTCCCCAAGGTCAGATTCGAAAGTAAATAGTAATACCAACCTCCCTTTATCTACAATACCATAGGCTCTTGGCCTTTTGCCGTCATGTTCATGAATTTTGGGCAACCCATTAGGGAACTCATATTCTTGATTAAAAATAGGATGATTTACGCCCAGCTCTTCCAATTCCTTGTTAGGGAAAACCTTCATTAGTTCTTTTCTTAAATACGGCTCCATTCCGTAATTATCATCGATATGAAGAAAACCTCCTGAGAGCAAATAATTTCTAAGGTTTTCAGCTTCTTCATCTGAGAAAACCACATTACCATGACCGGTCATATGTAAAAAAGGATACTGGAAAATAATAGCGCTGCCTACCTCTATATGATCAGTTTTTTCATCTAGCGCAGTATCTATATTCGTGTTACAGTACCGAATAAGATTGGGAAGCGCCGTGGGGTTGGCGTACCAATCACCCCCACCTTTGTATTTGAGTATGGCTATTTTCTGAGCGAACGCAGTAGTACTAAATAATACACAAAATAAGCATAGGAGCGTAAGTTGTTTGAGGTTTAGACGTACTAAATTCATAATGTATTTATTCAAAAATCAAAAATAACGATTATCATGGGGAAAAGATTTTTAATTATCGGAATTGTTCTCGGTGCTTTCATAATTGCTTTATTTTCAGTAGGTGTAGAGGAAAACACCAAGTTGTCTGAAAACCCCAATTATTTGAAAGAAGGCTATGAACCCATAGTCGTCTTAGAACTTTTTACTTCTCAGGGCTGTTCGAGCTGCCCTGCGGCGGATAATTTACTGAATGATGTAAAGCAATTGCACCCTGAAAATGTTTTTACGCTTTCATATCACGTAGATTATTGGAACTATATTGGCTGGAAAGACCCTTTCAGCAAAGAGATTTATTCAGATAGACAAACCAAGTATAATAAGAAACTGAAGTACCGCGGCAATTATACTCCAGAAGTTGTGGTCAATGGGAAATCGCAATTTACGGGATCTAACCGGGGTAAAATGAATTTGGCTATTACCGATTTAAAGAATAAAAGAGTAGAAAATCAGGTCAGTATTGTAAAATCCGAGAAAAAAAATGCCCAACTCGCCTTTGATTATGCTATCGAAGGGAATATTGATGGTAAAGACTTGAGAGCAGTTTTGGTTTTAGATGAGCGAACCACAAATGTAAAAAGAGGAGAAAACCGTAACAGAAGAATCAAAAATGGCAATATAGTGGTTGCGGAAAGTATGGTAACACCTACAAGTGAAAAAGGTAGTATGGTAATCGAGTTGCCCGAACTTGTCAAAGAAGGAGAGCGTTTGTCACTACTGCTTTTAGTTTCAAATCAGAATTTGGATATTACCGCTGCCGGCAAAATAGACTTTCAAAAATAGCTTATCCGTTATTTATTAAATTAACGGTTGTACAGGCAACTACGGCGGCTGTTTCGGTACGTAATCTGCTAGATCCTAGAGAGATTGGCAAGAAACCTTTGTCATAAGCTAAGTTGATTTCTTTATGCGAAAAATCGCCTTCGGGCCCTATTAATATCGTTATATCCTTATCTGCGGCTACACGCCGTTTTAGTTCTACTTTTTCTTCATCTTCACAGTGGGCTATGAACAGCAAACCTCTTTGTTCGGTTTCCAAGAATTTCTCCACTAAAATGGCTTCATTCAATTTAGGAAGGTAGGCCCTTAGACTTTGCTTCATAGCCGATTGCAAAACTTTTTGCATTCGTTCGGGTTTGATTACTTTACGTTCTGACCGTTCACAAATTATCGGAGTAATTTCGTGAACGCCAATTTCTGTTGCCTTTTCTAAAAACCACTCAAAACGATCGTTCATTTTGGTTGGGGCCACTACCATATGTAGCCAGTGTTTTTTAGGATGTATTTTTTCTTCGTCTACAATTTCGACCTTACACTTTTTAGCGTTCGCTTCTACAATTTTAACGGTGTAGATATACCCTTTACCGTTGGTAATGTGAAGCTGCTCATCAGTACCCTTTCTAAGTACTTTTACAATGTGCTTACTTTCTTCTTGTTCCAACGAAAATTGTTTAGAACTTCCGTCAATATTGGGGTTGTAGAATAATTGCATACTATTCGATTATATGGTGTAGCGTGCTTTTGCACTTATTTTTTGTGATGAAAAATCGTTGTTAAGATATTTTAAATGACCAACGATACCAATCATGGCCGCGTTATCTGTACAGTATTCGAATTTCGGAACAAAGGTTTTCCAGCCTTTTTCGACCTCTTTTTGTTTTAAACTGTATCGAATACCGGAATTGGCAGAAACGCCTCCGCCGATTGCAATTGTTTTAATTCCCGTTTGTTTTACTGCCTTTTCCAATTTTGCCATTAAAATACCGATAATGGTGTGTTGGATGGAGGCGCAAATGTCATCTCTGTTTTGAGAGATAAAGTCAGGATTATTTTTGACCTGTTTTTGTAAGAAATATAGAATACTGGTTTTTAATCCGCTAAAGCTAAAATTTAGTCCGGGCACTTTAGGCCTTGGGAACTCAAATGCTTTGGCGTTTCCAGATTTAGCATATTTGTCAATCAATGGGCCGCCGGGGTAGGGTAGCCCCATTAATTTGGCACTTTTGTCGAAAGCTTCACCCACCGCATCATCTAAGGTTTCACCGAGAATATTCATATCAAAATACGCATTGGCCTGAACTATTTGGGTATGGCCCCCGCTAATAGTTAGCGCTAAAAAAGGAAACTTAGGTGTAATGCTATTTTCTTCGACAATAAAATGAGCTAAAATGTGTGCTTGCATGTGGTTTACTTCAATCAAAGGAATGTCAAGGCCCAATGAAAGCGATTTTGCGAATGAAGTCCCTACAAGTAGGGAACCCATAAGTCCGGGGCCTCTGGTAAAAGCTATGGCTGATAGTTGTTTTTTGTCGATATTTGCCTTGGATAATGCTTGGTGAACTACAGGAACTATATTTTGTTGGTGCGCTCTTGATGCCAATTCGGGTACAACACCCCCATATTGCTGGTGTATTTCTTGAGTAGCAACGATATTACTCAGTACTTTACCGTTTTCAAGAATGGCAGCAGAAGTATCATCACAGGAAGATTCTATAGCTAGAATATAAATAGTTTCTTTTTGCACTAGGTTTGGAATAAAAATTGAAAGCTCAAAGGTAAAACATAAGGTCCTATCAAAAAATTGAAAAAAATACTACTGCGAACGCTTTTGGCCTTTGTGCTTATTTGTGTTTTGGGAACCTTGGTGCTTTCGATTCCTACCGTGCAAACTAAGTTGGCGCAATATGTCGCCAATAGATTGAATAAAGATTTTAATACCGATATTAATATTGACAGGCTTAGGGTTTCTTTTATTTCATGGGACACTGATTTAGATGGGGTTTTTATCAAAGATTACGAAAAGGACACCCTGTTTTTTGTAAATAAGCTGACCACATCGATTCTTAGCGTTGGGAACTTAATAAACGGTAAATTAGAGTTTGACGATATCGAGGTCGATAGCCTCGATTTTAAATTAAAAACCTACAAAGACAGCATAAACACCAATCTTGAAGTGTTTATTGATAAGTTAGATGACGGTAAACCACGAAAAAAAGGAACTCCGCCATTTTCTTTCACTTCCTCTAATATTGCTATTGCAAATAGCAATTTTAAGTTAATCAATGAGAACCTTGAAAATCAAAACGTACTTGATTTTACGCACCTGAACATCAATGCCGATGATTTTGTGATACTTGGCCCCGAAGTTACTATGGCCATAAAAGAAATGTCTTTTGATAGCGGTAGGGGTATTCATGTAAACGAATTAAAGACTCAATTTAAGTATACAAAGGAGCAAATGCGTTTTGATTCATTGGGTATAAAAACACCCGCCTCGACTCTGAAAGGTAATTTAGTTTTCAACTATGATAGGAAAGATTTCAGAGATTTTTTCAATTTGGTAAAGGTCGATGCGCAGTTTGTACAATCTAATGTTGCATTTGATGAAATTAATTTAATCTATGATCAGTTTGGTAAAGGCAAACAGGTGTCATTTTCGTCGAATGTAAACGGTGTTTTGAACGATTTAAATACCGAAGACCTTTTTCTGCTTTCAGACAATACAGGTATTCGGGGAGATTTCAATTTCAAGAATCTATTTGATAGGAATGAAGGTTTTGTTATGGATGCCCAAATGAAGAACGTTACTTCTAGCTATTATCAACTTAGGGCATTAATGCCTAATATTCTTGGTAAATCTATACCGTCTGTGTTTGAAAAGCTAGGTCAATTCACCATTCGCGGGCAGACTCAGGTTACAAAAAGCGCAATCAATGCGAAAGTAAATTTAAATACCGCCATCGGAAGTAGTTATGTCGATTTGGAGCTCAAAGACGTCAACAATATTGATAATGCCACTTATAAGGGTTTTGTATCGCTTATCGACTTTAACTTGGGTAGTTTTATAGACAATAAGAGAGTGGGTAAGGCAACGCTCGATTTTAATGTTGAAGGTCAAGGTTTTGTTCAAGAAAATTTGAATACCGAGGTAATAGGGGAGGTATATTCTCTGAACTTTAGTAATTACGAGTATACGAATCTTAAAGTCTCAGGTATTCTTAAAGATCAATTGTTCGATGGTAGTTTAAGCAGTAACGATGAGAATTTAAAGCTGGATTTTAAAGGTCTTGCAGATTTCGGTGCAGATCGTAACAATTTTAATTTTATAGCCTCGGTAGACTATGCCGATTTGAAGAAGCTGAATCTTATCAAAGACAGTATATCGATTTTCAAAGGGGATGTTAATATGGATGTCACTGGTAATAATTTGGATAACCTCGATGGCGCTATAAAATTCTCCAAAACCAGTTTTCAGAATAAGAACGATACGTATTATTTCGAAGATTTTGAAGTAGTCTCTAGTTTCGAAGGTGATTCGGTTCGCACAATCAATATAAACTCTCCCGATATTATTACCGGATACTTGAGTGGTAATTTTAAAGTAAATGAATTGGGGAGGTTGGTGCAGAATTCGTTAGGAAGTATTTATACGAATTACCGACCCTTCAAAATTTCGCCAGGTCAAAATCTATCCTTTAACTTTAAGATTTACAACAAAATAGTAGATGTCTTTATCCCTGAAGTGAAATTTGACCCGAATACCTTTATTAAAGGCCGTATTCGTTCTGATGAAGGAGACTTTAAATTGAATTTCAAATCTCCTTATATTGAAGCTTTCGGTTCCAAAGCCGATGAAATTGATGTTACTATAGATAATAAAAATCCACTTTTTAATACGTTTGTTTCGGTGGGTGATCTTTCAAATCCCTATTACGATGTCAAAAATTTTAATGTCATCAATACAAAACTCAAAGACACGCTATTTTTCAGAGCTGAATTTGCTGGTGGTAATACATATAATGATATCTATAATCTTAATTTTTACCATACGTTCAATGCAGAAAACAAATCTGTTATAGGTTTGAAAACATCCGATATTGATATAAAAGGGAACAAATGGGTGTTGAATAAAGATGGCAACAGCCAGAATAAGGTAATTATTAATAGCACTCTTGACAGCGTTAATATTCATGAGATTGTAATGAACAATAATAATGAAGAACAGATAAAGCTCAGGGGCACCATAGCGGATTCAACAGAAAAAGATTTACAACTCGAATTCAAAATTGTTTCCTTAGATAAAATTACACCGGCTATTGATAGTTTAAAATTACAGGGCGAGGTGAATGGTATTTTAAATGTACGTCAAACTGATGGTATTTATTTGCCTTCGTCAAACCTGAAAATAGAAGATTTTTCCATTAATAATATGGCTGTTGGTGATGTTGCTATTGGTATCGTCGGTAACAAAGACTTGACCGAGTTTTCAGTAAATACTCAGATAACGGACAAGGGAATTCAAAAAGTCGGAGTATATGGTAAAATCAATAATGCTGGCGATATCCCAACGGCAGATTTGACAGTGAGTATGAATAGCTTCGACATTGCCCCCTTTAGTCCCCTTGGGGAAGGTGTTCTAGATAACATAAGGGGTTTCGTGAGCGGCAGTGCTAGTATTAAAGGTGAGATCAACAACCCCCAATTCAATGGCTTATTAACGCTTAATGACGCTGGTCTTGGCGTACCTTATCTTAATGTAGATTACAGTTTTGCACGCAATTCGAGGGTAAACCTGTTTGATCAGACCTTTGATTTTGATCGCATCTCGTTAACTGATGTAGCAGAAAATACCAATGCAATACTCGATGGTACGATCAGCCACAACTTTTTTAAAGATTGGCGTTTAGATTTGAATATTGATACTCAAGGCGACCGTTTATTAATTTTGAACACAGCTTATGAAGATGAAATTTTATATTACGGCACGGGTTTTTTAAATGGAGTGGGGCGCATTCATGGTCCTACAAAAGCACTAAATATAGATGTTAAAGGAAAAACAGCAAGAGGTACTTCATTAAAAATACCATTAAGCGATGTGGTCTCGGTTGGGGATTATTCTTTTATTAATTTTATTAATAAAAACGAAATCGACAGTTTAGCCACCACCCGTATATTAGATGAGTTTCAAGGCTTGCAGTTAGAATTTGATTTAGATATAACCAAAGATGCAGAGGTGCAAATTGTAACAGATGTAAAGACAGGTAGTACCTTAAAAGGCACTGGGGAAGGCCCTATGTTAATTCGTATTGATACAAAAGGAGGGTTTGAAATGTTCGGAGAATTTGCCGTAGTTACTGGAGAATATAACTTTAAATTCGGGAATATTATCGACAAGAACTTTACCGTTGAACCAGGGGGAACGATTAACTGGGACGGGCCACCCTTAGACGCTACTTTAAATATGAAAGCGTTATACAGCCTTAATGCCAACCCAGCGCCTTTGCTTAATAATGGTACTTACAGAAAAGTTCCTACAGATGTAATTATTTCACTTACCGAGTCTCTTGAAAATCCCGGATTAGAATTTGATATTGACTTTCCAACAACAAATTCTATCGTAAAATCAGAATTGGAGTATAGTCTAAGCGACCCAACGGTTAAAGAGCGAAATGCTTTTTTTCTAATGGCACAAGGCTCTTTTGTAAATATCCAACAAGGGGGGCTGAACGCAGGAGCATTGACAGGTAATATAGCGCAATCTGCAGCAGGTCTTTTAAACTCAGTTTTAAGTTCAGGAGATGAAAAGTTGAAGTTTGGTATAGTTCTGGAATCAGGCCAGTCTATTGACTCACAGGCAGATAATAGGGTAGGTGTAACGCTTTCTACCAACATTAGCGATCGTGTGCTATTTAACGGGCAGGTAGGGGTGCCGGTAGGCGGGGCCAGTGAAACAGTTGTAGCCGGTAACTTTGAGATTCAAGTTATACTTAACGAAGAAGGTACCTTAAGTGCCAAGTTCTTTAGTCGAGAAAGCGAGATACAAGCATTTTTGGCTGATGGATTAAGCACTACACAAGGTGTTGGTCTTTCTTATGAAGTTGATTTTGATACGTTTAAAGAGTTGACGACCAAAATTCTACGAAAAAATACAAAAGCCATAGAAGAAAAGAAGCCCGAGGTTAAAACATTACCGTATTCTGTGATTGGTAACGATAGTCTAATTCGAATGTATCAAATACCCAAACCGGAGGGTTTATAAGCTAATTTCACGAAATGTAAACTTAGTGTTAAAAAAGTGTAATTTTTGATACCAATACTGCCTTTTTCAAACGTTGTAGTGATTTTTCTGACCGCCTTCTACTAAATCTTAATTTTCTCGGGTTCGTTTATTGAAATAAGTTCGCTATTTTTGTAGCTTACTTTTTTTTGATGGGGAAGATAAAAAAAATAGCGGTCTTGACTTCAGGAGGGGATTCTCCGGGTATGAATGCCGCAATACGTTCGGTGGTCAGAACTTGTGCCTACTTAAAACTGCAATGTGTTGGCATATATCGTGGTTATCAAGGTATGATTGAAGGCGACTTTAAGCCTATGGATGCCCGTAGTGTTAATAATATCATTAATAAAGGGGGTACTATTTTGAAATCGGCACGCTGCGATGATTTTAGAACCGCAAAAGGAAGAAAATTGGCTTACGATCAACTTGAGAAAGAAAAAATAGATGCTTTTGTAGTCATTGGTGGCGATGGTAGTTTTACCGGTGCTATGCTATTTCATAATGAATTTAATTTTCCGGTTATTGGTATTCCGGGCACGATTGATAACGATATAAAAGGCACAACGTTTACGCTTGGTTTTGATACGGCTTTGAATACCGTAGTAGAGGCAATCGATAAAATACGTGATACCGCAAGTTCTCACCATCGTCTTTTCTTTGTTGAGGTAATGGGGCGTGATGTTGGGCATATCGCACTTAATGCAGGAGTTGGTGCCGGGGCAGAAGAGATTTTGATCCCAGAAGAAAATTTAGGCCTTGAAAGGCTGCTAGATTCTTTAAAAAGAAGTAAAAAATCTGGAAAATCATCAAGCATAGTTATAGTTGCCGAAGGCGATAAAACAGGTAGAAATGTTTTTGAGCTAAAAGAATATGTTGAGGAGCATTTGCCAATATACGATGTAAGAGTCTCCGTTTTAGGGCATATGCAGCGTGGTGGATCACCTTCTTGTTACGATCGAGTATTGGCAAGCAGAATGGGAGTAAAGGCAGTAGAATCGCTTTTAGAAGGCAAAACTAACGTTATGGTTGGTGTAAAGGACAACAAATTAACACTGACCCCAATTGAAAAAGCATTAAAAGGACACACAAAATTTGATAGCGAACTCGTTCGAGTTTCGGATATAATGACGACATAATTTAAATACACTAAAAAAGTAGTAGATGGCAAACTTAAAGATTGGAATTAACGGATTTGGTAGAATAGGTAGACTGGTATTCAGAACAACGATAAAGAGAGGAGACGTTGATGTGGTAGCTATCAACGACCTTTTAGATGTTGAACACCTTGCATACTTATTAAAGTACGATTCAGTTCATGGCAAGTTCGATGGAACGGTAGATGTTAAAGATGGCCATTTGGTTGTAAACGGAAAAACAGTTCGAATAACCGCGGAAAGAGATCCTAAGAATATTGGTTGGGATGCTGTAGGTGCAGAAATAGTAAATGAATGTACCGGAATATTTACCACTTTAGAAACTGCTCAATATCATATTGATGGTGGTGCTAAGAAAGTTGTTATTTCAGCCCCCTCCAAAGATGCGCCAATGTTCGTTATGGGTGTGAATCATACTGATGTTAACCCATCGGACACCATAGTTTCTAATGCATCTTGTACAACAAACTGTTTGGCCCCTATGGCAAAGGTATTGAATGATACATTCGGAATTGAAGAAGCGTTAATGACTACAGTTCACGCGACAACAGCTACTCAAATGACTGTAGATGGGCCATCTAAGAAAGATTGGAGAGGCGGCAGAAGTGCAATGTTGAACATTATTCCAGCATCAACTGGTGCTGCGGTTGCTGTTACTAAAGTAATTCCGGCACTGAAAGGTAAACTTACAGGTATGGCTTTCAGGGTACCGACTGCTGACGTATCTGTTGTTGATTTAACGGTTCGATTGGAAAAAGAAACTTCATACGAAGAAATTAAAAAAGCTTTCAAATCAGCCTCCGAAGGAAGTTTAAAAGGGGTTTTAGGATATACTGAAGAAAAATTGGTTTCTCAGGATTTTATTTCTGACCCACGAACAAGCATTTTTGATGCTGGTGCAGGAATTGAACTAAACTCGAAATTCTTTAAATTAATTTGCTGGTATGACAACGAAGCAGGTTTTTCAAATAAAATGGTAGACCTTACACAACATGTTGCCGGGTTATAAGTAAAACGTTTATATTTATGGTATCCTGAAGATTAGTGCAGTTCGCTTATTTTCAGGATATTTTTTTAAAAAAGACTTTATGATATTAATTGTTGACAGTGGAGCAACTAAGGCCGATTGGATAGCTTTAGATGAAAAAGGAGAACAATTGTTTCTTACGCAAACATTAGGGTTGAGCCCTGAAGTCTTGACTAAAGTGGTCATCGAGGATCGTTTGGCGAACAATTTTGAATTATCAAAGAATAAAGAGAAAGTAACCCGCTTACATTTTTACGGTGCTGGTTGCGGTACTGACCGAATGAAGAATTTTTTGAAAGGTATTTTCAAAGATTTTTTCCCCAATGCCAAAGCGCACGTAAAAGAAGATACGTATGCGGCTATTTTCTCGACCACTAAAATCGGACACCAAGGTATCGTCTGTATTTTAGGAACAGGATCTAATTGCAGCTATTATGACGGGCATCAACTCTTTCAAAAGGTAACCTCGCTAGGATATATTCCTATGGATGATGGCAGCGGTAATTTTTTCGGCAGAAAATTAATTCGGGACTATTACTTTCATAAAATGCCTCAAGATCTAGGAATGAAGTTCAACAAGGAATATGACTTGGATGCAGATGTCATTAAGGAAAATTTATACAAACAGCCCAATCCTAATACGTATTTAGCAACTTTTGCACGATTTTTAGTTGAAAATAAGGCGCATCCGTATTGTAAAGGCGTTATTGATAAAGGTTTGCAGCAATTCGTGAATAATTACATTATGCAGTTTGAGTTGGCGACAAAAGTGCCAATTAACTTCGTAGGTAGCATCGCATATTATCTCAAAGAAGAATTGATAGCTGTCTTGGAGCGCAACGATTTAATCGTGGGTGTAATTCGCCAAAGACCTATCGAAGGTCTTGTAGAATTTCATAAATCAAACCTTTAACTGAGATTCTATAGTAGCACTTAAACGATTGCTATCATCGAAATCTCTACGTTCACGAATTTCGGAAGATTTGCTACTTCTACAGTTTCCCTTGCAGGTGCGGTAGCTTCATCAAAGTAGTTTGCATACACACTATTGATTTCTGCAAATTGGTGCATGTCTTTGACGAATATCGTCGCTTTTACTACATGCTCAAAGGTAGCTCCTGCTTCTTCTAGAATAGCTTTCAAATTTTCCATTGACTGTGTAGTCTCTTTTTGAATATCACCTGAAACTAAATTTCCCGTAACGGGATTCATAGGAATCTGTCCTGAAATATAAAGCGTATTACCTGTTAAGACCGCTTGGTTGTAAGGGCCAATAGGGGCTGGAGCTTTAGTGGTACTGATTATTTTTTTCATAAAGAATTATTTTAGTTTCATTCCCGCGATGGCGGGAATCTATCATTTACCTTTTCCAAAGCAATAGCCGCGCTGAGCGCCTTTACATCTTATTGTCTAAAAGGTTGACTTCTATTTTCCCATTTTAAATCTTTCAAAATAGAACTCTTGATTCCGATATAGAAATACCATCGTTGAAATTGTCCAAAAGGCGTCCAATCAAATTTAAGGTTAAAACTTTTTAAATCGCGTTCAAAACGAAATTGAGTAAGCGTAAAGCCTTGATTTTTAAAGTCATACCCAGAAGACACGCCTACTTTCCAACGTGGGCTCAGCTGCACGTTCCCAGAAAACATCAAAGAATGGCTGCTAAACTCGTTTTGCCGAGAGGGATTACTGTACGTAGCCGAATAGGCTAATCTAAAATCCCAAGGCATTTTATTGGCGTACAAGGGGTTGTCTACATTATCCCCATCACGTTCCGAGTCTGTTGCTTCTCGGTCATAATCTTGATACCCTTCGGACCTTCCGAAGAGGTCATCTGCTCGGCCACCACTGGCCGCACCGTAATCGTATTGGCCAACTTCCTCCTCTTCATCATCGTCTTCTTTCTTTTTTGCAAAGGTTTCGTTACTGATAGAATAACTGACATTAACATTGGCTCTTGTCAGTCTAAAAAGGCTTCCGCCATTATTGATATTCCATTCATCTATTGATCTACCATTATTGTCAATTGCATAAGGGTTAAGACCCGCTCCGAAATTGATTGACATTTTGTTATTTAGGATAGTCGTACCGCCATTCAGTGTTAAAGGCCTCAATTTGAGGGAATCCGCCTCAAAATTATAACCAGTAGAGATATTGAAATTATTTAAAATAGGAACTTTCTTGGCTTCCGTTGCTGTACTATCTTTGTCTCTAACTTTTGCCTCCAAGGTATTCGCTAACGAGAAACTTAGACTGTTCGATTTACCTAAAGAAGGCGCTCCGTTCAAAGTACCTTGAAATCTTGTGTATTGTACTACTTCATCAGTATTTCCATCAATATATTCATCAAAGAACTGATCAAACGAAGGGGTATAACCGTAACTTATTTGGGGTCGCATTACATGGCGAATTGCCTGTAGTTTTTTGTCCTCTCCAAAGTCGAATGTTCCATAAAGGGTAGTACCAATGCTGGTGCTGAAATTATACTTGTTAAAACGATCAAAACCTTTAACCGTGTCAATTTCAACAGTTCCTCTACCACCATCAGGGTCAGGAACGAAATCACGGTTATAGGTCTCCAAGGTCCATACATCTTCATAGCTACCTCCCATACTAACACTAAAGAACTTGGCAATCTTGAAGTTAGTACTTAACGGAATACGGTGTCTGGCACCAACCCTTGCGTTATCGAACATGGCTCCTGTTAAAAAATCATCGTCGTTAGTGGTAAGGCTATTTCGAGCATTAAGATCATATTGAAAATTAATATTCTGAATCGCCCCTTTTTTTATGCCATCCCGTTTTGCAAAAGGGAAGATACGTTCAACACTAGCCTGTAACGTGGGCAAGGTCATTTGAATATTATCGACTGTGGTGTTATTATCCGCCGCCGTTTGCGCCTGCCGAGTATTCGAATTATGGGTCGCTGTAAGGCTCATATTCACTGCGGGGTAGTTCGGAAACGTTTTTGAATAGGAAATAGACGATGATTGATTGTTGTTCTGCGTTAATGGTAAATCGCGCTGTAACAGCGAATTTTGAAAATAGGTGCTACTTCCTAAGTTGACCGATGCAGAAAATCGTGAATTAGGGCTGGCCTTTGGGTCTTGAGAGTGTGAAATTTGAATGTTGTAAAGCGAACTTCGACTATAATCGCTAAAACCTTTTTGACTGGTTACCAGGTTTTGAAAATTAAAATTGACATTGCCTCGGTACCGATAGCGTTTGGCATAAACCGATTGTGTTCGAAAACCATAACTACCGTTCGTATAAAAATCTCCTGTAACGTTCAAATCTGCCACCTCGCCAAAGGGTATGTAGTACCCACCACCTTGGAGAAAATACCCTCTATTGGGGTCATTACCAATGGTCGGCATCATTAACCCCGCCGTTCTTCCTACCGTAAGCGGAAAGTAAGCGAATGGTAATGCAATAGGTGTCGGTACATCGGCAATGTACAAATTGCTGTACCCTGCAATTACCTTCTTTTTGGGAACAAATTTAGCTTTGCGAACCCTAATGTAGTAGTCAGGATTTATGGTGTCTGCGGAAGTGGTTAGTTTTCCTTCACTCAAAAAGTAAACCGAATCGTTTTCCTTTTTGGTAATTTCGGCATATACTTTCATAGCGTCGCTACCTATTTGACCCAGACCGGCTTGCTGCTCGGTTCTTGAGTTGAAGATAAGTGCTTTTTGGGTATCAAAATTAAAACGAATGGAGTCTGGCCTTACTTCCTGCGTTCCTTGTTTGAAAAATGGCAGTTGGGTGTAGTTACCCAAAGAATCTTTTAATCTACCTGCATATACCTCGTTCTTAATATAATCGAGTATTATGATACCAGCCTTTAATTCGGTGTCTTGGTAGTAAATTTCTGCTTCGTTGTAGAGGTATATTTTTTGGTCCTTTTGGCTCAATTTCACATAATCCTTGGCCTTATATCTAATTTTTTCAAGCAGTGTACCTTGTTTCGGGGGTATACTATCGGAGACAAGAGAATCCGTTCGTACGGTGTCTCTGAGAACGGGCATTGGAGCTGTGGGAATAGTGGTAGTATCTCGCGCTACGGGAATGGTTACTGTCTCAATTCTATCTTCTTGGGCGTGTAGTCCGTAGGCTCCTATCAATACCATAAATAGGAAAAGCAGAAGATGTTTGTTTGATTGCAAAGCTATAAATCCTATTTTTGTAGTAGTTCGGCGAGCCTAAGGTATTGGTATTTGAGGTCAAACTTACATATATTTTTTGTTCCCTTGTGGGGTCATTACAATAATTTTAACCTTATTAAGCTTACTAAAATTCCTATGTAATATGAAGTATAGTTCGTTTCTTTTGCTTGTTATTCTCGTTTTTTTAACGCCATTATGTTCATTCAATACGCCAAATACTGAATATGACAATACAGACCCGTTTATAGTAGTGCTAGATGCGGGTCATGGAGGCCACGATCCAGGTAATCTAGGAAATGGTTACTTCGAAAAGAATATAGCCCTGAATATTGTCTTGAAAATCGGGAAGATATTGGAGCAAGACCCAAACTTCAAAGTAATCTACACCAGAAAAGACGATACATTTATAGACTTATACGTTCGCGGGGAAATCGCTAACAAAGCCAATGCCGATTTGTTTGTTTCGGTACACTGCGATTCTCACACCTCAAATGCTCATGGCGCTGGCACCTTTGTGTTAGGTCTTCATGCGAACAAGCAGAATTTCGAAATTGCAAAAAAAGAGAACTCCGTTATCTACCTCGAAGATAATTATCAAGATCGCTATGCCGATTACGATATCAATTCTCCAGAGTCTGTCATCGGACTTACTATAATGCAAGAAGAGTTTTTAGATCAGAGTATTAATCTGGCAAAAGCCATTCAGCAAAATTTTTCCAAAAAACTGAAAAGAAACGATCGCAAGGTAAAGCAGGCCGGTTTTATTGTGCTTCATCAAACATTTATGCCAAGTGTATTGGTAGAAACGGGCTTTTTGACCAATGATAAGGAAGGTGCTTATTTGAACTCTTCAAAAGGGCAATCCGAAATGGGGACCGCAATCGCGAATGCGATACTTTCTTATAAAAGTGAGGCTGCCCCAAACGGAATTACTCCAGACCAAAAAATTCCGACCAAAACACCTACGCCTGAAAAGGAGATAGTCGAAACGAAGAGCAATACCCCAAAGGAAGAACTAGAAACACCTGTAGAGCAGACCGTAGATTTAAATCCGGAAGTCCCGGTGGCCATAGCTCCTAAAGAAACAGAAGCTCCTATCGCAATAGTAAATGAGGTTGAGGAAAAAGAAGTTCCTGAAATAATTCCTTTGGTTCAAGAAGAGGAGGAGAAGCAAACACCAGCTCCTATTAAAGAAACCGTTCTTGCTTCTGTAGATCTTGAATATCGAGTTCAACTCTTGGCAAGTGGCAAGAATATAGAACTGAAGGGAAGCAATTTTAATGGACTTAACAACCTGTCTAAAGAGCCCATCAAAAACCTTTATCGATACATGTACGGGAGTGCAAAATCGCTAAAAGATGCTAAATTATTGAAGGCTAATGCCGATTTAAAGGGCTATACCACCTCGTATATTGTAGCATACAAAGATGGTAAGCGTATTCCCTTAAAGGAGGCTAATAAATACGTTTCGCAATAGTTGCGGTCTTCGGATATTTATCTCTAATTTTGTGTAAAACCAAAATACTGTCATTTGAAACTATCTAGGGAAATTAAAACAGGAATAATTGTTATCGGCGGCATTCTGCTTTTTATTCTTGGATTCAGTTATTTGAAATCTTCCTCGCTTTTCGACAACAGTAAAAAACTCTATGCGGTTTATCCTAACGTCGGAGGTTTACAACCAGGTACCGCTGTTTCCATTAATGGTCTCAACGTCGGTAAAGTAAGCGATATCCGCTTTATAGACAAAGAAGGCAACTTATTGGTGACCTTTAATGTAAACAACGATTTTGATTTTTCTAAAAATAGTCCGGCTGTTTTGTACGATACCGGAATTATAGGCGGTAAGGGACTCCAAATTATGCCTTTATTCGATGGTGCACGAATGGCGAAGTCGGGTGATACCCTTGGCACAACTACGAGGCCGGGTCTTACTGAACTTGCCCAACAAAAATTAACTCCGCTTTTTCAGAAGTTCGAGTCTGCAGTTGCCGATGCCGATTCGGTATTAGTAAATGTAAATGAGGTACTCGACGAGAGAACGAAAAGAGATTTAAGAAGTGCAATATCAGGCTTAAGTACTTTAATTACGAGCCTTCAAGGTAGTGCCAGTTCTTTGAATACTATTTTAAAGACCAATGGTGGAAAGTTGGATAGTTCGTTGACCAATTTTCAAAAGTTAACTTCTAGCTTCTCTAAATTGGCCGATTCTTTAAATAGGGCAGGCCTTCCTAGAACTCTTTCAAGTTTGCAATCTACAATGGCGAGTTTAGATGATGTAATGGCTAAAATTCAAAGCGGCGATGGTACTTTGGGCAAGTTGATGAACGATAAAGAACTTTACAAAAATTTGAATGCCGCCTCTAGGGAACTAGATTTATTACTTCAAGACTTCCGTTTAAATCCTAAACGCTATGTCAACGTTTCTGTTTTCGGCAAAAAGCAGAAAGAGTATGAGTTGCCAGATGACGATCCGGCAAATACTATTGACCAACCCGACCCAGAACAATAATTTACATGGCTTACCTTCCTCAGATTATCTTTGGACTTATTCTAGTACTTGGAATTGGTTTTTTCGCTAAAAACGTGAAACGCTTGTCCAGAAATATAAAGCTGGGCAAAGATGTCGATGTTTACGATAACAAACCACAGCGGTGGAAAAACATGACGAAAATCGCTCTAGGGCAAACAAAAATGGTTGTTCGCCCGATAGCTGGTTTTCTTCATGTCATAGTTTATGTAGGTTTTATCATTATAAATATCGAAGTACTGGAGATTATCCTAGACGGATTGTTGGGAACACATCGTTTGTTTGCACCGCTGGGTTCATTATATGATTTTCTAATAGCTTCTTTTGAAATTTTGGCGCTTTTGGTAATAATTGCAGTCGTTATTTTTTGGCTAAGACGAAACATCATTCGTATTAAGAGATTTATAAAACCAGAGATGCAGGGTTGGCCAAAACAAGATGGTAATCTCATTCTTTATATAGAGTTGGTATTGATGTTCTTGTTCTTGACAATGAATGGTGCAGATTATCAATTGCAACAAATCGGTGCAGACCACTATGTGCAAGCAGGTAGTTTTCCTGTTAGTCAATATTTAGGGTCTATTTTTTCCGGCCTTTCCGAAACTACTTTAATTTTGATCGAGCGAACGGCTTGGTGGCTGCATATCGTTGGTATATTGTTGTTCTTGAACTATTTATACTATTCAAAACATCTTCATATTCTACTGGCTTTCCCCAATACCTATTATGGTAATTTAAAGCCAAAGGGGCAATTTAAGAATCTAGAAGCCGTTACCAATGAGGTTAAATTGATGATGAATCCTTCGGCCGACCCCTTTGCCGCACCCGCCGATGATGCTCCTGATCCAGAAAAATTCGGGGCTTCCGATGTAACTGATTTGAGTTGGGTACAACTTTTGAATGCCTACACCTGTACAGAATGTGGTAGGTGTACCAGTGAATGCCCTGCAAACCAAACCGGTAAAAAACTATCTCCACGAAAAATAATGATGGATACCCGTGATAGGCTGCAAGAAGTGGGTAAGAATATGGAAGTAAACAAGGGCACTTTCGTAGCGGATGGCAAGCAATTGCTCGGCGATTATATAACGAACGAAGAATTATGGGCATGTACATCATGTAATGCCTGTGTTGAGGCATGCCCGATAAGTATTGACCCCTTGTCAATCATTATGAACATGCGACAGTATTTGGTAATGGAGCAATCTGCCGCGCCGACCGACTTGAACAATATGATGGGCAATATTGAGAATAATGGAGCCCCGTGGCCTTTTAATCAAATGGATAGATTGAACTGGGCGAAAGAAGAGTAATCATAGTGGTCGGTTAGACAGTGGTGAAAAGAATTAGTTGAATTAAAAGTCACGCTCAAGGTCAAGAATTTTTTTTGAACTTGAACTTGCACTTGATGTTTGAATTTGAATTTTAAAATATGAGCAACGAATTAAAAGTACCGACTATGGCAGAACTATTTGCAGCAGGTCAGCAGCCAGAAGTCCTTTTTTGGGTAGGTTGCGCTGGTAGTTTTGATGATCGTGCAAAAAAAATAACGAAAGCATTCGTGAAAATTTTGAACAAGGCAAACGTATCTTTTGCAGTACTAGGTACCGAAGAAAGCTGTACTGGAGATCCTGCAAAACGCTCTGGCAACGAATTTTTATTTCAGATGCAAGCGGTTACCAATATTGAGGTAATGAATGCCTACGGAATTAAAAAAGTCGTTACAGCTTGTCCACATTGTTTCAATACTATTAAAAATGAATACCCTGGCTTAGGAGGGCAGTATGAGGTTGTGCATCACACCCAATTTTTAAAGCAATTATTACAAGAGGGTAGGATTTCTATGGAAGGCGGTCAGTTTAAAGGGAAACGCATTACTTTTCATGACCCCTGCTATTTAGGTCGCGCGAATGGGGTGTACGAAGCGCCAAGGGACTTGATTCGCAAGCTGGATGCCGAGTTGGTGGAAATGAAGAATTGCAAGAAAAAAGGTTTATGCTGTGGTGCAGGCGGAGCTCAAATGTTCAAAGAACCTGAGAAAGGGGATAAGTACGTGAATATAGAACGAACCGAACAAGCTTTGGAAACCAAGCCCGAAATTATAGCTGCCGGATGTCCTTTTTGTAACACCATGATGACCGATGGGGTAAAAAACAAGGAAAAAGAAGGGAATGTTGCCGTTATGGATATTGCTGAAATGATTGCAACTGCCGAGGAGTTATAAAACTTTATGTTTCAAGTTCTATATTGAGTTTGAATAAATATCTGATTATTTTTTATGTTAGTAGACTTTGAAACACTCCCAGATTCCTCCAGAGTATGGATATACCAAGCAAACCGTACCTTTTCAGCTGAAGAGCTACCTAAAATCAAAGCATCAATTGACGCATTTGTAACAGAATGGACAGCTCATGGAAAAGAGCTAAAAGCAGGCTACGATATGCCCTACAATCGGTTTATCGTTATCGCTTTAGATCAAGGTGTAAATGCCGCATCGGGTTGCTCGATTGATGCCTCTGTACATTTTATTCAAACCTTAGAGAAACAATATGACGTTACTTTGTTGGATAAGATGAATGTTTCCTACAAACAAGGGGAATACGTCGCTTATAAATCGCTTATTGATTTTAAGAAGATGGCAAAGGCCAAATCGGTATCGGCAAAAACCATTGTATTTAATAATTTGGTTACTAATAAAGAAGAATATTATGAGCATTGGGAGGTACCGGCAAGTGAAAGTTGGCATTCTCGGTTCATGTAAACAGCCTCTTTTGGTGTTTAGACAACATTGATTTAGGTTCTTGATCGATGAAATGCAATATTTTCAACTGTTTTCTGTTATTTTCTTACAAATTTTGATATGCGAATCTTTTTTGTTCTCCCTATATTTTTAGTAGCCTTTTTTACCGTTAACGGGCAATCTAATCCGTTAGTGACTAAAGACAGTATTGCCCAGCAAAGGTGGGTAGATTCGCAATACGATAAAATGACTCTTGACGAACGAATAGGTCAACTTTTTATGGTCATGGTGCACTCAGATGCAAGTAAGGCCAGTCAAGACAGAGTTGCGACCCTTATCAAGGAACAACATATTGGCGGGGTAATCTTTTCAACAGGTGGTCCGGTGCGCCAGGCGCAGCTCACGAATAAATACCAGAAGCTTTCGAAAATACCTTTAATGGTGGCCATGGATGCTGAATGGGGTCTTGCAATGCGTTTAGATTCTACCTATGCTTTCCCATGGAATATGACTTTAGGAGCCATTCAGGATAATTCAATTGTTGAAAAAGTAGGAAAACGAATTGGGGAACACGCGAAAAGACTAGGAGTACATATTAATTTTGCACCTGATATCGATATCAACATCAATCCGAAAAACCCTATTATCGGTAACCGCTCGTTCGGTGAGGATAGAGAGAATGTGGCTCAAAAGGGTATTGCCTATATGAAAGGCCTTGAAAGTGTTGGAGTACTTTCCAGCGGAAAACATTTTCCCGGACATGGTGATACTGCCACCGATTCGCATCACGACCTTCCGGTAATCGACTTTTCAAGAAAACGTCTAGATAGTATTGAACTGTATCCGTACAAAAGAATTATTTTAGAAGGCTTGAGCAGTGTTATGGTCGCTCATTTAGAGGTTCCTAATCTAGAAATAAAAAAAGGGCTTCCATCTTCGCTATCCGAACAGATTATAACTACTGTGCTAAAAGAAGAAATGGGCTTTCAAGGCTTGGTATTTACAGATGCTTTGAATATGAAGGGAGCCACTGATCATGGAAAAAACGGTGATGTTGAGCTAAAAGCCTTTTTAGCCGGAAATGATATTCTTTTAATGCCTTTAGATGTAGCAAAAGCAAAAGAAAAACTTATTAAGTCATATAACAAAAAACGAATAACAGAAGAGCGATTGGCTTATTCGGTCAAAAAGGCACTAATGGCAAAATATAAGGTAGGCCTAAAGAACTATAAATCAATTGTTTTAGAAAACCTGTATGAAGATTTGAATTCGCTGAAAGACGACCTAATTTATGAAGAAGCAATAGAAAACGCTCTTACCGTTGTCAAAAATGATTTTTATATGATGGGCATTAAAAACCTGGAAAAAAAGAAAATCGCCTATATTAAATTCGGTGATGCTGAGCATTTACCGTTTTTGAACGAGTTGAACAAGTATGCCAAGGTAACCCAGATAAATGGGAAAAATTTTGGAGAGTTAAAAGGTAAGCTGTCCGATTTTAATCTAGTTATTGTCGGTCTTCATAAAAGTAATGCAAGCCCATGGAAGGGCTATAAATTCACCAAGCAAGAATTGGGGCTTTTAAAGAAAATAGCAGAGGAGCGCACTTCCAATATGATTTTAAGTGTTTTTGCCAAACCCTATGCCCTATTAGATGTGCCTAGTTTTAAAAACATAGATGGGGTAGTGGTGGCTTATCAGAATAGCCCAATAGCTCAGCAAAAGACGGCTCAACTGCTTTTCGGAGCCATTGCAGCCAAGGGAAAGCTACCTGTTAGCGGGAATAAGGAGTTCCCAGTTAATACCAGTATACAACTAAAAACTTTAAAACGTTTGGGATACAGTTATCCTGAACGTGTAGGTTTTGATTCTTCAAAACTAGCTGTTGTTGATTCGCTGGTTAGGGTTGGTCTAGATTCGTTGATGTACCCTGGAGCCCAAGTGTTAATTGCGAGAAAAGGAAAAGTGATTTACAACAAATCTTTTGGCAAACCAACATATGAATCCAAAGACCGAATTACAAATGACCACTTGTACGATTTGGCATCAGTAACAAAAATACTTGCGACTTTGCCGATGATTATGCAAATGGAGGAGCGAAAAGAAATTAGACTTAACGATACTTTCGGTGAAATGATCCCCGGTTATGATACCACCAATTTAAAAGATGTTACGGTGCTTAAAGCCATGTCTCATTATGGAAGGCTTCCTGCTTGGATCGCATTCTACGTAAGCACTTTAGATGAAAAACGTAAACCTTCCGGTGAGTTCTATCGCAACAAACCGCTCAATGGGTTCTCGATAAAAGTGAATGATAAACTGTACCTGACCGATGCCTATAACGATTCTATCTACAATCGTATCGGACGGCAAGATTTAAAATCGAATCGTTATCGCTACAGCGATGTTGGGTATTACGTGCTAAAAAAGTATATCGAAGATACCAAGGGCAAGCGTTTAGATGTATTGGCCGAGGAGTATTTGTACAAACCCTTAGGTGCGTTTACGACTACTTTCAATCCGTTACAGAAATATCCGAAAAAGCGCATTGTACCTAGCGAGGAAGATAATTATTACCGATACGAACGCGTTCAAGGGTATGTGCACGATATGGGAGCAGCCATGCAAGATGGTGTTGGTGGGCATGCAGGTTTGTTCAGTAACGCGAACGATGTCGCCAAAATAATGCAAATGTACCTACAAGGCGGTTTTTATGGAGGAGATCGATTTTTGGATTCTAGAACCGTTAAAAAATTTAATACGTGCTATTTCTGCAATAAAAAAGTACGGCGCGGTGTCGGCTTTGATAAACCAGATTCTCGCGGTGGCGGTCCTGCGAGTGATCATGTATCTGCTAAAAGCTTCGGCCATAGCGGTTTTACAGGTACCTACACTTGGGCAGACCCTGAAAAAGATTTAGTATATGTTTTCCTTTCAAATAGAACCTACCCAACGGCTACCAATCGATTGTTAGTTAAATCTGGACTTCGCACAAGAATACAAGGTGCGATTTACGATGCTATGGTAAATTAATTACCCTGTTACTTATTTTATTGAAAGTTAAAACAACATCCGTTTTATAGGTTCACTAATGTCTTGTTTCTTGCTTCTGACAGCGCAGCGGTCTTGAGTCTGATACCTCGGTGGCTAAGCTGCTAGCTAGTTCATTGACCTGTTTGTATTTTAGTCGATAGTAGCTTATTATTAAGATCCTTGTAATATTGAATGGTATCGAACGACTAACCATTAGGTTTTCACTAAATTTGAGTAATGAAGATAGCGATAGTATGTTACCCCACGTTTGGTGGCAGTGGCGTGGTAGCCACAGAATTGGGAATAGCCTTGGCCGATAGAGGTCACGAAGTACATTTTGTTACTTATAAGCAGCCTGTTCGTCTAGAATTGTTGAACAATAACATTCATTTTCATGAAGTGCTTGTGCCGGAATATCCGCTGTTTAAATACCAACCTTACGAGTTGGCGCTTTCAAGTAAGTTGGTCGATACGATCAAGTTGCACGGTATAGAGTTATTGCATGTACACTATGCCATTCCTCATGCGTATGCCGGGTACATGGCTAAAAAAATGTTGGAGGAAGAGGGTATTCACGTTCCTATGGTTACTACCCTGCACGGTACCGATATTACATTGGTAGGGAAGCATCCTTTTTACAAACCGGCAGTTACTTTTAGCATTAATAATTCCGACGTGGTAACCTCTGTTTCGGAAAACCTTAAAAAGCGGACTTTAGATACCTTCGATATTACCAACGAAATTGAAGTAGTGCCCAATTTTATAGATAAACGCAAGTATAGCGACTCTTTCACCGATTGTCAGCGTGCCTTAATGGCGAATGATGATGAGAAAATAATCACCCATATCAGTAATTTTAGAAAGGTCAAACGTATTCCCGATATTATTCACGTTTTTAACAAGATTCGGTTAGAAATACCCGCTAAGTTGGTAATGGTCGGTGATGGTCCTGAAAAAGAAGGAGCGGAAGAACTTTGCGAGCAGTTGGGAATAGCCGATAAAGTAATTTTCTTGGGCAATAGTAACCAGATAGATCGCATACTTTGCTTTACAGATTTATTTTTGCTGCCGTCGGAATCGGAAAGTTTTGGTTTAGCAGCTTTAGAGGCTATGATTAATCAAGTACCCGTAATTTCTAGTAACGCGGGAGGAATTCCCGAGGTAAATAGACAGGGAATTACAGGGTATCTTAGTGAGATAGGCGATGTGGATGACATGGCACAAAATGCTTTAAAGATTCTCAGTGACGACGCTACTTTGGCAACATTCAAACAAAATGCGAAAAAGGTAGCGCTCGAATTTGATATATTAAAAGTTTTACCGCTTTATGAGGGTATTTATAAGAAAGCTTATGAAAGAAGATATAAAGGTGCAATCGGCTAAAACTATTTTTTTACTGACAGTTTTGTTTGGTCTTGTTTTAGGCTGTAACGGACAGAAAAAAGTTACCGTGGAAGCTAACAAAGAAGAAACAACTTCAGATTCGCCATTAACACTAGTGGCTCAAGGTAACTATGCGCCAACAGATAGTGCAGAAACGCAGGTGGTCAGAAGCGAAAAAGACTTGTCAGTGTTCTTTAGAAAAATAAATATGACCAGAAAACCAGGTATTCCAATACCCAAGGTTGATTTTTCGAAAGATATGGTCATCATTTATTGTGCTGGTACCAACGGTAATGGGATGCAACCTAGCTTAGTTGTTGCCGAGGAAAATGATGCCGAATTTATACTTGTTTTGGGTACTATAAAAGGGAACGAAAATCTTCTTCAAATGTAAGTCCTTTTGGTGTTTATACGTTGCCCTTAACCTCGAAAAAAATCAGTTTCAAAGCCGTAGAATAATCATTCTACAGTGGTTTAAAGCATGTAGTACCGACAAGTTACGTCTTTTTAGGATGAGTCGTATTTGTATTGAACTTCCCAATATTTTGTGGCATCTAAGCCGTATTCCATCGAATAAAATGTCCGTTAAGGGCAGTATTTTGTTATCTACTTATCATAAGGATACCTTTAGAATAGTTAATACCCAAATGTTATCGTTATGAAAAAAAATACACTGCTGATAGGTGTTCTCGTATGCGCTTTAAATACTGCCGCGTATGCCCAAGATAGCCTTCAATTAACTTCAAAAGACAGTATCATTATTAGTTCAAAAATGGCCGGACTAGGTTATAACTTCGTTGATGATTCCGGAGATGTTTTCGATGGTCTTTTTGATACTAAAGAAGAGTGGAATGCAGTTGCATTTCCGTCAAGATTAAGTTTCGGAAAATATTTTAAAAGTGGTCTTGGTATAGAAGCGATGGGTACCTATAATAAGTATAGGGTCGGTAAAATAATAGACGCTGCTATAAATTCTAGAGAGACTACGTACTACGCTATCGATACACGCTTAAGTTACGACTTGAATAAACTTATTGGACAAACCGCATGGTTCGACCCTTATGTTGGTGCAGGTCTTGGCTTTACCGAAGCAAACGATATGTCTAGAGGTACTTATAATGCCATTGCGGGTTTTAGAATCTGGTTTTCTGATCGTTGGGGAATAGATTTAAATTCTTCGGGTAAATGGGCCATGGGAGATAAAGGGGCTACAAATCACCTTCAGCATTCAGCCGGAGTTGTTTATCAATTCGGAATCGAAAAGGGACTCTCTAAAAAAGGAGAGGAAAAATTAGGGCAAATACTTGCTTTGGAGCAAGAAAAACAGCGTGTACAAGATTCTATTGCTACTTCGAACAGCTTGAGAGAAGAGGCCTTGTTAGCCGAACGTGTGGCGAAAGAAAAAGAAAAATCAAGATTGGCTGCTATAGAAAAATCAAAGATAAATGCTGAAAATCAAAGAAAAGCTGCTTTGGAAAATAGTATTAAAGAACTAGGATATGTTTACTTTGGTCTAAATTCATCATATCTTAATGAAGAATCAAAATCTGTACTTGAAGCGATGGCACAAATTCTCGAAAAAGAGTCTCAAGTAGCATTGAAAATAGTCTCGCATACCGATTCTAGAGGCGCTTCTACCTACAACCAGTGGCTGTCCGATAGACGAGTACAACGTACTAGAGATTATCTAATTAGCAAAGGAATTTCTGCTGAACGATTGACTTTTGAAGGAGTTGGAGAGGCGCAGTTATTAAATGAGTGCGACGATACTACTTACTGCCCAGAAGAGAAGCATAAAGTAAATCGAAGGTCTGAGTTCATTGTGACCAAGATATAATTAATTACCCAACTATTTAACCAGCAAAAACGCCACTGTACTACAGCGGCGTTTTTATATTTGGCAGCTTAAACTTTAGCTCTTTGTTGCTTTAAGATTGATTTTTCGGTAAATAATCAGGTATGTAATAGTGAGGATGATAAGACAAATCAATAAAACAATGGTCTGAATTTTCCAATCCTCATTGATAGTTAATAGTATGGGGATAATCATTAAAATTTGAATTGTCGAGAAAATTCCTGAAACTTGTAAATGTGATAATTTTGTTTCTTGAACCATTCTTTGATACAGATGGGAACGGTGCGGTTCAAAGATATTTTCACCGTTTACCAATCGGCGTAATATGGTTAAACCACCATCCAACAAATAAACCACGATGAGAAGTAAAAGAATTGGGGCTTCCATTTTTTTGATAAATACCAATAACAAGAAAACAACGATCATCGCCATTGAAATACTACCGACATCGCCTGCAAAAAAACGAGCTTTTTTTCGAAAATTGAAGTACCCGAAGACCAACACCGATAAAATGGGGATGACAATCAAATCATTTGGTACGATTGAAAACTCAATATTTAATACCAAAAAGCCAACTAACGTAGCAAGGCTGTTCATACCGGTGATACCATTGATACCATCCATGAAATTATAGATGTTGGTAAAGCCTATTGTAGCAATTAAGATAGCGACTGCCAAGGCGTAGGGCGCCCCTAGAAAGCCTGTTTGGAAAATAAGCAACCCTACACCTACCAGTTGAAAGAGTAAGCGAATACGGGCACTCAGTGTAATTATATCATCAACAAAACTAATTATAGCCATTATACTGACGCCAATCACAAAATAGGGGTATTGAAAATTATTGGTAAAGAAGAATATGACTACCGCTAGAAAAAATATGATGCCACCACCTCGTATTGTAGGTATAGTATGAGAACTACGTTCATTGGGTTTGTCTATAATATTGAAGGTAATCGCGACTTTTAGATATATAAAAGTTAGTGCAATTAGAGACAAAGCGACAAATAAATAGGTGTACATAGCTATGCTATAATTTTAGGGTTATTCTTCGTTCATAGAAGAAAACGTATTTTCAAGCCCTTCTATTGCAGTGAATGGCAACTCTATAGCTAAAGCACTTTTAATTTTAGTATTAGATACTACGTAGTTTTCGGTCATTTTATCCAATTTTTCGGTATTGAAAGACAGACGTAGTAGGGTGCCTATTTTCGCTAAAATACGAATGCATATTTTGGGTATGTGAAAAATCCTGGCTTTTTTACCGATAGATTTTCCAATTGTCGTAATCAGTTCTGTAGTAGATACCGGAGTATTGTCAGCGATATTGTAGATGCCCGATTCAGGTTGCTTTATCATAAGCTGCCTGATTAAAAACTCTAAATTATCGATCGACAAATAGGACCTTTTATTTGAAAATGCCCCAAGTGGGTAGGGGAGTCCTTTTTTTACGAATGAATACAATAGTTTTAGATTACCTTTATTATTTTTGCCGTGCATTAAGCATGGTCTCAGAATATAGAATTTTTTCCCTTCCGGTATATTTTTTCCTAAAATATAATTCTCGGCCTCTAGTTTAGATTTTCCGTAAACGGTTTGTGGGTCGGGAATAGCATCTTCTGTTAGTATGCCATTAACTTTATCGGTTACCGCTTTGACCGAACTGAAATGAATAAATATTTTACAATCGCTAGCTAAAAATTCTTCAAATAATGTTTCTGTTAATTTGGTGTTTACCGTAAAGTAATCCTCCGGGTTGGCGGTGTTTTTTAAATCATGCGCTTTGCCTGCGAGATGCAAGAATACGCCACATTTATTCATTACCGACGAAATATCGTCGTAGGGGTATAAATTCGTTGCTCTATTTGGCTTTCTGGTAACTCCAAAAACTTTAAAGTCGCTGCTTAACCTTTTCTCCAGATTAGTGCCTACGAAGCCTTTGATACCTGAAATTCCTATTTTCATACAATGAATTCGTTTAATCTAAAAAAGTTGTTATATAACAAATACTATTACTAAATAATCTTTGATTTATTTATTCCCAAACGTTGAAATCATTCTTTCTTTTTGTTCCGGGTTTTGACAAATTTTTAATCAATTTAATTCGAAATTAAGTGCTAATGTAAGCTTGGGGTTTTGCAGTTTAATCATTAAAATTATTTTCTGCTAAAAAAATATACGTTTGTTGCACTTTCTCAAGCGGTGCAGGTTTATTTTAAAATACGCTTTATACCTTTTTTAGACCTTTTGGTTAGTTCTCTTTTTTTACTCATTGTTTTCCAATGCTTAAACTTAATTTTTGATATCATGTTTTCAATAGTACTGCTTTCTATATTTAGGGTGCCGATATAATAAATAGCATGAAGTATAATTTTTTTCTTCTCTTCTTTAAAATTATAGTCGATGTTTTTACAAAAACTAGTGTCAAATTCCTCATTTGAAATTTTAATATTCGCAATATCTTTAAGTTTAAAAGAAATACTAAAGTGCTTTCTGTAATAATAACACCATTGATCCCAAGTATTAAAAGAATTCGTTTCGCCGTTGGTGGTGATCTTAACGATGCCACTATGAGGGCCAATGGTCATTAGAAAACCTATAATATGTGCTTCGCCCTTTATCCTAAACCCAGTAGAATAAGCGTTGTTAAGATCAATTTTTTGAATATTGCAATACTGGTTTTTATGAACATTACTAGCAAGCCTAATGGTATCTCTTCTTTCACCGAAAAGTTGATTAATTACATTTGAATATTTTATTGACCCTAATTCAGTTGTATGAACATAATCTCGAAGCAAATCAGGTGAATATGATAAATAATCGTTCAAATCAAAATATGTGGTATTTTTTTTGTCGAGATAACTTTTGCAGTACTCGTAAAATTCGATTCTATCATCATGATTTTCATGTAGAAAAAATAAAAAAATGACTTTACAGTTTATATTTGTCAATTTAAAGATTAGCGCATCGATATAATCGGTTGTATTTTTATTCATCTCTAAATAGGCTGTACTAAACCAGTCTATAAAACAGTACTTTGGGGCAATATTAACGACTTTGTCAATATAACAAACGCCAGCATTATAAAGGTGCATACCTCCATAACCAAATATTTGAATTGGTTCGCTTAGTTCGTTTTTAAGTTTAATAGCGTAACCAGTTTTTTGATTTGTTACGCTTGCACCGAATATTGCAATCATGTCTTTTATTCTAGAGGTTCATATTCCGGGGTTTGCCCCTCTGTCAACTTTAAAGATGTTTTCTTAACTAAATGCCTATACTTTACATGGGATAGGTATTAGTTATCAACGCTATTGTTTATAGTTATTGCACAATTGAGAAACTAATTAACAAAACAATTTATTAAGATGCTTTTACGTTACTCTGAATGTGGTTTTAAATAAAAGTTCAGCAAGCTATAATTTCAAATAACCAAAGATTTTCCACAAAACACGCAAGTCCACTTTTAATTTCGAAAAATCAATAGCATTTTTCTCTAATGCGCTCTTTATTTCTTTACTAATAAGTAGATAACTTTTCAAGCCTGAGCTGCTAATACCTCCTATTGCCATTGAGGTTGTCAAAATAGGCGCATATTTATAGCTAATTTTATTTTTAAGGAATACACGGGTAATAAATTCATAGTCGGCTCCGCTTACAAAATCCAAACTATAATAACCATGTTTCTCAAAAACTTCTTTCTTAAAAAAAATTGATGGGTGTGGCGGCATAGAGCCTATTGCCAGTTTTTTGGGAGTCCAACTTTTAGAATCATATTTACGAATTACACGCCCTTTTGCATTTCTTTGCACGATACTTCCGATAGATGCATCTATTTCATTAGCAGAGTGAAAATCGCTTACTTGACGAAGTACATCATTACTTGCAAAGATATCGTCTGAGTTTAAAATTCCTATGATTTCGCCACTTGCCATTTTAATACCTTTATTCATGGCATCGTATAAGCCTTCGTCTTTTTCCGAAATCCACTTGGTGATATTCGCTTCGTTGCTTTTTATAATATCTAAGGTTTCATCGGTAGAACCACCGTCTACGATAATATATTCTACTTTTTCGAACGACTGTTCGGCAACAGAAAGTATTGTCGCCGCTATTGTCTTTGCGCTGTTATAACAAACGGTTATAATAGATATCTTCATTATTCTTTGATCCGATTTATGTGCTTCGGTTGCCAGTTTTAGAAACTACAACCGAATAATAAAACAGTATAATAAGGATTTTATTGGAACTAAGGAGCTTTTTATTATCGATGTGCTTTTACCGTAAGTATAGTTTTTAACTACGTTCTATGATAATATTCTCTAACACTAGGATATCCATTTTTGTTCTCTGAAAGCAATTTAAAGCCTCTTCGGGAGTATTAACAATGGGTTCATTTTCATTAAAGGAGGTATTCAATAGTATCGGAACACCTGTTTTTTTTCTAAATGCCTCAATCAACGCATAATATCTAGGAGAATATTTTTTGTCTACGCTTTGAAGCCTACCAGTACCGTCGACATGGGTTACGGCAGGAATATCAGCGTGTTTTGATTGTTTTATAGGAAATACTTTTTCCATAAAAGGTACCTCATCATCATACTCAAAATACTCTTTGACGTATTCTTTCAAAATAGAGGGGGCAAAAGGTCTAAAGCTTTCTCTGCGCTTTATTTTTAAGTTTAAGAGTTCTTTTGCTTTCTCATTTCTAGGATCCGCGATTATTGATCGATTACCTAAGGCTCTAGGACCAAATTCTGCTTTGCCTTGAAACCAACCTACTACACTTGGTATGATTAACTTGTCGGCAATGTAATCAAGCAGCGTATCATCTTCCATCCTCTCATAAGCGACTCCTTTTTTCTTCAATAGTGCTTCAATTTCTTCATTACTAAAAGATGCACCGGTACTTGCAGTATAAATTGCCTCAGTTCTTGGCATTTTCAGATTCTGATGATAATGAAATAGCGCAGAACCCATTGAAATACCTGCGTCATGACCTGCTGACGGAATATATAGATTTTCAAAATCGGTATTTGCTATAATCTTACCATTCGCGACCGAATTTTGAGCGACACCTCCTGCTAAGCAAATATTCTTGCTTCCTGTCTTTTTTTGAAGATGCTTGAGCATATGCAAAATAACCTTCTCGGTAAAAACTTGTACTGATTTTGCCAAGTCCTTATGATATTGGGTCAATTCTTCGTTCTTTTTTCTAGGCACACCGAATTCACTTTCAAATTTTTTTGAAAAGAATGAAGGTACGACAGGTTGATTGTTTTTATAAAGCACTTTGATTTCTTCAAAATACGAAGAGTCCCACGTCCAAAGGCCATTTTTCCTCAGCTTTACTATTTTCATAATCTTATCCACGTACTTTGCCTCACCATAGGGTGCAAGGCCCATAACCTTGTATTCATCGCCATAATGTGGAAATCCCAAATAATGCGTGAATGCGGTATAAATAAAGCCAAGTGAAACGGGAAAATCGATAGAATCTAGAACCTCTATTTTATTTCCTTTTCCATGGGCAATCATTGTAGTGGTAAAGTCTCCCGAACCATCGATTGAAATAATCGCTGCTTCTTCAAAGGGAGAAGCGAAAAAAGTGGAACCTAAGTGCGCTCTGTGGTGTTCAATGTTTCTGAGTTTTTTGTCTATCGATTCTTCTGATACATCAAAGGCTTTTGAAAAATATTCCGCCATTGAGGTAATGTCTTTTCTGTTAGATAGGCGGTCTTTGAGAAAACCAGAAATTTTTCCAACATTCTTTAGTACATATAGCATTTTGCGATCCATCTTGGCACTGGTATCTCTACCTATGGTAATGTGGTCGACTTTGTCTATGGTAATATTGGCCTCTCTAAGGCAAAATCGAATTGCTTGTTCTGGAAAACCTGCCCAATGTTTTATTCTTGTAAATCTTTCTTCTTCAGTAGCGGCTATAAGAATACCGTCAACAAAAATTGCTGCGGACGAATCTGCATGGTGTGTATTTAACCCTAATATGATCATTTGAATTTTTTAAGATAGTACATTTGTTAATAGGGGAATTTACAATGTAGATTGATTTATTTAAAATTTGATATTAGTTTTACTATAATCGTTCAACAACAGTGTAAGTTGGTTGAAATAATAAGTTACTATGCATTAAATATACTTCATAACTTATCATGGGGAATCGGTACACTGTTGCGAATACTTATTTTCAATTAACGAATTTACTTTTTAAATATTATATGGCGATGCTCTTAATACTATACTGGTTCGACTGTCGAAAGTAGAGTACTTGCCCAGCTTTCTTTGGTCATATGATAACTTAAAAGATGGCTTCTCTTTCCCATTTCTAAAAGTTCTTTGTCTTTTTTTCTGATAATTTTTAGAAGGGCTTTTTTAATTTCCTTTTTTGATTCAGGCTCGTGCATAAAACCATTGTATCCAGGTCTTAAAAACGCAGTTGAGGCACCGCAAACATTTGAAACTATAAGTGGCAACCCTGCACCAGCGAATTCATGAAGGACCACTCCCCAGGGTTCAATTCTGCTAGGCAATACAAAGCACCCAGATGCACCCGCAAGTGCCGGAAGTTTTTTTTGTTGTACAAAGTCTTTATAAATAATTTGATTATGATTTGGCAGTTTAGATTTTAGATAGCCAGCCCCCACTAATGTAAGCGTCCAATCGTGATTAACTTCTTCTACAAGTTCTATAAAGGAGGCTACAAGTTCTTCCAAACCTTTGATTTCAACAAACCTACCTACATACAAAAAGTTATGGGGGTAATTTTTAGTCTTAGATTCTAGAAAGTCGTTGTACGCTTTATGGAAAATGCTTAAATCTGCCGTATTCATACCCATTAAAACTTGTCTTTTTTTAAAACCTAAATGAACGGCTAAAGGATATTGATAGGTACCTGCAATAAAAATGTGAGAAAACCTTCTTCTAAGATATTTTCTTCGCACAAAGCCTGCAACTAACTGTCTTAAATTGCCTTTCCATTGGTTGTCACAGGAGCAAATAACCGGTATACCCAATTTTCTGATTTTGGGCGCAACTTGCATGTAGGTTTTGTCTCCCCAACCTGAGATGTAGACAAACTTTGGCGTTAATTTTTCAAAAAGTGCGAATATATCATCACTACTCATTTTATTGCGTTGATAAAATGTGATTCCTTCATATTCAGGAAAAATATATGGCGCTTCAGGATTAACTGGTTTGGTAATGATATGTACCTCATATCCATACTCCTTAAATAGTGTTTCGGCCGAGGCAATGAAATACCCAGCTATCTCAGTATAAAGAAAAAGTAAATTCATTTTGTCTATTGAGTTTCTATATAAGTATGTTTGGATTATTCTCGTGTACTCATTATTTCTGCGTAAAATTCGATTGTTTCAAGGTATGTCTTTTGCCATGAAAAAGATGCTACGTTTAAACTCCCTTTTGATATGAGTTGAGCACGTACATTTTTATCATCTAAGGAGAGTATTGCCTTTACAAAAGCTTCCGGATTATTCTCTTTTATTAAAATGGCTCCTTCACCCACAACTTCTGGTATTGATGAAGCTCTGAAAGCAACGACGGGACAACCTGCCCGTTGTGCCTCTAATGGAGGTATGCCAAATCCTTCATAAACAGAAGGGTATAATAGGCAATGCGCAAAATTATACAGGACATTCAGTTTTTCAATTGAAACATTGTTAAAATGTTGGTAATTTGAATCAATAAGATTCGAATTTAAAAACGCAATTTCCTTTTCTGTTAAAATACCTCCTCCAACTATTGCCAATTGCTTGTTTGCCAATTTTGAGGCCAACACGGCCATTTTGAAATTCTTATACTCGGAACTCCGATCCCCCACATAGAGGATATATGAAAAGACTTTAAAAGGGAAATTGCTGTCATTAAACTCACTCAGGGGTAATTGTTTAAATATTTCATCAACACCATTGTAAATTACTCTAATCTTTTTTTCCGAAGCCTCGGGGATAAACTTTAGCAAGTCTTTTTTGGTATTCTCAGAAATACAGACTATACCATCTGAATTAAGAATTGCCGTTTTTTTCTGGTTGTTATGAATTAAAAGTTTCAACCCTGAATTGAAGTGTTCATAGGTAAAATCATGAATTGTGGTAATGTTAACATGATTTTGATTTTTAGAGATTCGATAGTAGCTAGAATGAAAGACACTTAAATCTTTTGAATTCGACAGTTCGAGGTTTAGATATCTATCTAATACCGGTACTGTCTTCTTGCCAATCAACATACAATCTTTATACTTAATTCTATTGTTGAAGATATTCTTATCTGAGTTTTTTGCATCGATATAACTAACATTGAACTTGTCATCTTGGATTAGTTGCTGTACCAAATGATACCAATATACCGATATACCACCAGATTCTTGGATAGAGAATATGATATTGTCAAGAATAATATTCATTTTTTAAGGTATATTTTAAAATTACATTTTTTACTTCAGAAATATAGAAGCCTTCCTAAAATTTTCAGAAGTTTTTACTTGTCTCAGAATCATTTAAGAAACTACAAATTTATTATATAACTCTGCATAGCGCATAAAAGTATTTCTTAAAATATAGAAGTGATTTAAACCTTCTCCATTCGCTGAAAAATTGACCTTTTTTGCCTGTTTTTTGTCTTTTTTTCCTCCTGCAGCACCGACAGTTCGGGACTATTCATGTCAAAAAAGCCTTCAAATGACTCACAAATGTCTAATTTTCGCCAGAACGTAGAAAGTTTAAATCACTTCATAAATTATAATTTTACTCTTTTAAAATTTCTTGCCTTAATTCAATTAGTAATTTATTAGTATCGTAAATTTTAAGTCGAGGTATTTCGATGGCGTTGAATTGATTAAATGGCTTAAGGCCTAAAGTATTTTACTGTGCAATTAACAAAGTACTTTACAAATTGTTTGCTCTTTTCCAAGTGCTCCGTTACTTCTTTTAAAATTTCTTGCCTTTATCTATTATTTTGAAATTAAGTTAATTTTTAAACAAGTTAATTGAATCTTGAATTTCTTTTTTACTCTTTAATTTATCTAATGCGTATTGTTTAGCCCTTTTCTGAAACTCTGCAAATTCTGCATTACCCATATTAATGAAATGCTGAATTTCTTTAGTAAATGATCCAAACTCTAAATCTAAATTTACACCAATGCCTAATTCTCTTAAGTTTTTCCATGGAGTATTATTACTAACAATTATTGGACGCCCGTAAGTTAATGCTTCTGCAATTGAGTGCCCATAATTTTCATTTAAGCTTGTGCTAATTAATAAATGATGTTGGTTATATTGCTTACCAACTTCTACTGAAGGCATAGAGCCTTTAAAATTAACTATTACATGTTCAGGTAATTCTTTTAACGCGTTTTTACACAATTTATAATATTCTTGGTCTTCTTTAGGCCCTACAATAGAAACATTAACTAAAGATTGTTTATCTAATTTGGACAATTCAATAAGAAAAAAGAGAATATTTTTAATTGGAACTATTCTTCCCACCATTAAGATAGATAATTTACCAACCTGCTTATTCAAAAGTTTAAATTCTTCTGAAACTAAAGCTAAATTGCTTGCTGTTTTAATCGATTCATTTTGTCCAAACACTTTATTAACTTCTACTGCTTCTATTCCGGTACTAACATGCCATGTAACGTTTTTGTACAGTTTTAAGATTTTTGAAACTGTTAAAAACAATTTTTTTTTAGTAGATTTAATTGCTAACGATTCTGGACCTAGCATTCCTCTTGGAGCTATTACAATATCATATGATTTCTTGAAAGCTAAAAGAGGTACTAAAGTAAATCTTAAAGAAAACAAACTATTTAAGTAAATTTTAGATGGGGCTATCTTCTTTATCTCTTTCTCATAACGTCTTATGTTTTGCTCTTCAGGTGTAAAATAGATGACATTTGCTTTGCTTTGCTTTACCCATTTGTTAGTCTCTATTTCAGATAAAGGTTCACAATCTATATCTGAATTGGAAGTAATCACATAAAAATCGTAAGAAGTGTAAAGTGTTTCTATTAAATTATACACTGAACGTATAGGCCCTCCTGCTTTATAAGCTGGCACATACCAATCTATAAATACAACTATTTTGGGTTTATTACTCACTTTTCTCTTATTTGAAAGGTCATTTTTAGTGCTAAAATATTATTAACCAGTTCCTTTAAATTCTGAACAAATAAATCAGGTAACAATCTTTCTCCTATTTTTTTGATTCATAAATACCATTTAACTTTTTAGGGCATAATGTTGAACTTAGTTCATGTTTGCCATCTTTTTTATGACATGGTTATCCCAAATTCTGCCATTCTGTATAAGCTTTGAATTAGACACGTCATCCATTATATCGAAAGCAATGTAACTTTCCTAACCTTTCTGCATGACCTGTTGACCAATATTTTCAGCTATTCTTCTAGTAGAACCAAAATTAACCTCGAAATTAATTTGCACTAATACATTCATATTAGACTAGGGCCTTGCCATTGCTTATGAGGTTTGCGATAACTTTTTCCTGATAGTGGGGGTTGTAATAGTTATCTATTATCTCGTAGCAAAGTAATCCAATCTCTTTTTTTCTTGTATCGGTTGTCTCCGCCCATTTTTTTAATTGTACTACTAAGTCACTTACATTGTTTTCTTCAAAAAAGACGCCGGTTTTTTCATCTTCTAAAGCTTCAACCTCAGGCATTTGATTTTCAAAATTCCTATGTGTGCAAACAGGTGTTCCAAAACTTAAACTATGAATTGCCGTAAGACCTACATTGCCAGGCGATACGCAGAGGTCAGAAACAGACAAATACTTTCCTAATAAATCTTCATCATAGCATGGTCCAAAAAAATGAAAACTGCCCTCTATCAATAAATTAGCAGCCAATTTTTCTAAATTGTCCCGTTCTGTACCATCGCCTATTAGTAGTAGGTTGCACTGTAACCCTATCTTCTTAAGCTCGTAGATGGCCTCGATAACCATATCGATTTTCTTTACTTTGGTTAGTCTTCCAACAAAAATAAAGGTCAACGTATCAGGTTTCGTAAAAAAATGTAATACTTCACTCTTTTGTAAATTTTCGTATTTGGTTCGAAGTACTTTATGAGTGTCATAATCCAAACTATTAAACATAACATGGATTTTTTCAGGTTTAAAACCCATAGCCACCATTATTTTTTTTGCCCTTCTTTCGTAGACAATGTTTTCATTAGCCAAGCTATAAAAGGTTTTTCTCAAAAAGAGCTTTATCCCTTTTTCGCTTCCGTATAAGCCGTGGCCGTGAAAAACAACTTTTTTGTTACAGATTCGACATAAAATAGCACATACCCAATTTGAAATGATGTTAAACTCCCCAAGTAGGATAACCATATCCGCTTTGCGAAATAAAATACTTCCTATAGCGTTGCTCTGCCAAATAAGATACTTTCCTTTAATCCAATAATTTTTTATGCGATGTAATTTATACTTATTTTCTTGAAATAAATTTTGCTCAAAATCGATGGTTTTGATTCCCAAGGAGTTATTCTGACCAAAAAAATAATGTAAATCAAAAGTTTTACTTACCAACAGAGTCTCCCAAAGTTTGGCTCGGTATAAAGGAGCGATATTAGTAATGTTGAAAATAATTGGCTTCATTTATTAACTGTTTGGTCACCTTAGAAGAACTCGATATAAAAAGCTCTTTAATTTTTTAATTTTATTCAATTTGTGGTTCGACTCTTTTGTTAATTTGGACATTACAAGTTCGAAGTATTTTTCTTGTGATAATTCTTTAATATTAATTTCTTTTGCTTGAATTATTTGGAACATATGATATATACCATCGCGTTTTTCGCTTGGCAAATGCCATATAGGCAGCTTTAAATCGACTTCTTTTACATTGCGGTAGTAATTCCTATTTGTCCACATTCTTTTTATGTAACTGTCCATACCACCTATTACAGCGTTTAGTTTATAGTAATAGAAGCTGAGTACATGGGCTTCTTCGTTAAATTTTAACTGCCTTTTACGGTACCGCTCTATAAGGCTCTTGTACATGCTCTTGAAATCGTGAGCTACATACTCGAAAAACGGTCCTTTCGCAAACAATAGTTCCCCTCCCGAATAAAACGGATTTTTTTCAAGTTGGAGTCCGTAATCATTAAATAGCTTGCTCATATCGGAACCGTTGAGACCATGAAATTCGTAGTCTTTGTCATATTTTACAACATAGGTCATGGCTGAAGCCGAAGTAGCTTTAAGTTCATCAAACGCAGGTTGTAAAGATTTTGTAAATACGCAGTCAGAGTCTAAAAGAAGCAACATATCTTGATCATCTGTGATTTTTGCTATGTAATCGATAATTGAAAACTCAAAAAATTGATTTCTAAAACTCCCAAAATAATTTTCAGGTAATGGATAAAGATTTTTTAAAGAAATCACCTCTATATTATTTTGCTTAAAAAAACTTTCAATACTCATGCCATCTACAACGGGCAACGAATCAGTGTTGGTGAAAAATAGATGCTGAACATTCTCATGAAATCGCAATGAAGTTTCATAGAACACAACTATACACCGCCAATACACGTTCTGAAACTCTGTCGACGAAGAATTACCCCCTGTATTAGGATAGTTGCTTTTTTCTTCTGGCGAATCTAAATAAACCCAAGTAGCTATATATTTTTTCATATAAATTTAAGCTATACGCCTTTAAAATATTTTTGACGAAATTAATCAAATAGTTCATTATGCATTGCGTCTGCGTTTCACGTAAAAATTTGGGAATAATAATTTTAATGCTGCTGCTAACATTACAAAGGGCACTCTTAGTGGAAAATGCTTCCTCATTAAAAGTAAATTTGAGCTGTAATCGAGCCCTAGCGGATGTTTGAGTAGCCTTAATCGCTCCTTAAACGATTTCTGAGCGAATGTTTCGTAAATATCAACATGGTCATGTGTGCATTCGCCACAGTAGTCAGGTGCTAATAAAAGCGGTATGTTCTTTTTTAAGCCCATTAGGGTATAATCATAATCGGCTACTCCATGTCGATAACCATTTGAGAGTATGCCTATTTTTGCCACCACTTCTTTAGTTACCATCATAATATTTGCATTACCCAATTCACAAGGTTGCACTTTTCCTGTTGGCAGCAAAAATTCATACTTGAACATAAAGCGGTTTAAGAATACAGCTCCCCCGTAGGTATGAGCTCCTGTGTTTGGTTCTTTTGTAGAGCCGATATAAATACCTGGCACCTTATAAGTTTTCAAACATTCTCTGTGTGTGCTCAATAATTGATCAAATACGTTTGTATATAAATTTGTGTCATCGTTGAGAAGAAAAAAAGCATCATAGTTACCTTTTAAAGCTTCTCGCCATGAATTGCGCATTCCGCCTGCCCAGAAAAGTTCACCATTGCCCTGCAATATTTTTACTTTTGGGAACGCTCTTGCAACTGCTTCGCCCGTGCCATCAGTTGATCCATCGTTTGTCAAATAAACTACCATAGCAATTTCTGGATGCAAATCTTTTGCGCGGTATAGATGTGTCAATGCCGATAAGGTTTTAGCTTTTCGGTTGAAACAGGTAAGTAAGACGGCTATACTCTTCAAATGAATTCGTTTAATGTGTTGTTTCTGCGCTGTGGTTTTCAACTCTTAAGTTCTTTAAGTGCGCTTCTCTGTACTTATTTAATATTCCTTTATAAAAACAAAAGAACGTAAATACCCCAAAATATCCTTCAAATATAGGTTCTACCATAAATAGGAGGAAAAATGACATGCCGTACACGAGAAACATCGTATTAATACCTATTGAGGATTTATTTAATGTCAATGTCTTTTTAATTTGGATTAAAGATTTTATAGAGTAGATAACCAGTAGTATAAATGCAATAAAACCACCTATTCGTGCTACATCAAACCACATATTATGCGAAAAACCAAAATCTTGTACTGACCACCCCAGTGGTTCTTCAAATAAATTTATTATTGATTTTTCCCAGCGTTCAGTCCTACCTCCAGCAGTCGCAGCTCCAAACTCTTTGCTATCCATTCTACTTGCATAAGCGCTCATTATATCCGAGTCTTTATCAAATGAAAAATAGCTGAAACCAATGTTCACTAACGCGAATAAAGCAAAGAACATCAAAACATTTTTTGCTGCAGATTGTTTTGTGAACAAATATAGAATCGTGGCTAAAATTGTTAGTAAGGTAATGCCCAACTGTGTTCTGCTCCCAAGCCGTAAAACACAGATTAAGGATATGACGAAAACTACTATAGAAAAGATTCTTGGCAAGAAAGAACTGCGCTTAAAATTAACAATTAATAAGGCAGGAATACACATGTTTAGTGTAAGCAGAGCAGACATGTTAGTTGCAGGAATGATATGCCCATCCCAAAAAACGGGTATATTTCTATCTATTTGAACAAAACCTTTTGCAGCGATATTAATTAAAACCGAGATCAGTGTAGTTAGCGAGTATATAAAACTGATTATAAACAATACAGAACTCAATTCTTTTGCTGATCGGGCTTTTACGGCAAAGTACTTGCCTATTAAATAAAACCCTGGCGGAAATAGAAGATATATAAGTATATACTGTGTACCTAATGACCTGTCGAAACAGTAGAAAATACTGTATGTAATCGAAAATAGAAGTAAAAGTGAAAAATCGCCATCTAAATTTGGCAAAAAGAATTTTTTTCTTGTAAAAATGTATATGATAATCAAATAACCGAATAGATACCCAAAGTTATAGGGGTCTAAAAGATACAAACTTAGCAAAATCATTGCAGTTGAATCAACACCTGATAATACTGATTTCAACTTCATTTTATTATTTTCTTAAGATTGTGCTTAATTCTTTTCATGGTTGCTTCATAAAATAGAACTGCTGTGCTTCGGTGATCTAAATGCTTTACTTGGTAAATTATTTCATTATATGTATTTTTATTAAAAGTATTTTGTTCCTCTATATTTCGATCATATAGGAAAATGTCATTTCCTTCTATTTCAAAAACAACGTTTCCATCTATTGGTTTTAAACTCTTTCCAAAAGACTTTAAAACCTTATAGTCCAAAATTTGGGAGCTCAGAAGGTATCTTTTATCAAAGTTAATTTTATAACCGTAAAGGTCGATAGCAACTTCATTTTTTTCAAAACCAATAAGATTAAACAATGTCTGGCTTTCATAGAAGGCGTCGTAAACAGATTTAGAGTTATTTAATGTGCTAAAGTTGTATTCTTTGTCTCTATTTAGAGATAAGGGTACCTGATAAGTAGTGTTGTCATTTTGAATATGGGTACCTGGATCGCTGAAATTGGTTGAAAGTGAAATTTTAGGATAAAGAAAATACCTATCTTTTTCAATCAAATACGAAATATAAAATTTGAGCCAAGATTTGTCTGACCAGTTAAACACATTTTTGGGTAGTTCCTTGTTATTTTCTAGGGTAGGGGAGTTGTTAAACCATTCTAGGAATTTAGTAATGTGTTGTGCACTCCAAGCTTGACCCCAAGATGAGGCAAATTGAAAATACCAATTGTCAAAACCGTCTTCTAAAGGAGAGAAATTAACACCCTTATGAACGTTAAATTGATGATTATACAGTGAAATACCGCCTATTTTTTCATTGCCGGCGGTAAATTTCAGGGCTTGAACGGTATAATTATAAAAGTCTGGTGCTACAAAAAGATCATCTTCCAGTAATATGATGTTTTCGTATTCGAAAGTATATTGCATGCATTGAACGATATGTTTTTTTAAACCAAGATTCTCCTTTTGATAGACCACTTTTTTTACACCGAATTTCCAATTAAAATCATCTGCAATTTGCTTTACAGATGCGTTATCGGGAGACTTGTCAATGCTAATAATTAACGAAATATCATTCGTAGGGTAAACCGCTTTTTCAAGCGAATTGATTAATCTCTTTAGAGATCTGGGCCTATTATAGCCCACGATAACTATAACGGGGTTTTTAAAGCTCATTGTTTTCATACTTTTTTCTGAATACTGCAATGTCATTGAAGTATTCAGAAGATTTTTCAATCCAATCTTTGGGTTGATTCCACCATTTTAGTTGCATAAGAAAATCAATATCTTGTTGCTCAAAACGTTTTTTTATCGGTTTGGCAGGCACACCACCATAGATTGTATAGGGCTCAATGTCTTTATTGACTAGTGCATTGGCAGCGATAATAGCTCCGTCGCCAATTGACACCCCATCTAATATACCCACATTTGCCCCAATCCATACATCATTACCAATCGCAATTGAAAAATTGGTGTTGGGAACAATCGGGTCTGCAAACTCTTTAAATCGTTGTTCTTTTACAAAGGTAAACCCAACTTGCTTTCTTAAAGAGAAAAAGATAGGATGCGTTGATACAAAATGTTTTGATGGATGTTTACCAACAACACAACGAACATTAGGCCCAATAGAGCAATATTTGCCGATAATCGTTTTTATAAAAAATGAATTTTCAGAAATATAGGATGCGTAGCCGACTTTAGTTTCTATTAGTTTCGTTTCATCTCCAATATAATTGCTACCCTCTAATGAAGAAGAAAAACTTGTTAAAACATTTTTGCCAATAATAGCGTGCTTATTTTTCCGAAGTTTTAGATGGCGGAAATACATGGCTGCCCTCAATAACATTCGGTTAGATAATACTATTTTTTTTAAAGTACTACTCACAGCGTCTTCTTAGTTTTTGTTTTCATTTCTAAAAGCACCTAATCTATCTCTTATACTCGTAAATTCTTTAATTTTTAAAAATTTTATAATCGTAATATAGATAACAGCACCTAAGAAAGGAACAAAAATTAATTTTACAACATCTGGTATAGTTACAAAATAGACTAATATAAGACAGATTGATCCCATTATAATACCAGCAAATGCTATCTTGTAAACGTCTTTTATCTGACTTATAGCACCGTATTTCATGATTTTACCTGGGTAATAGGTGTTGATAAAAAAATGAATTATTGTTGCTGTTAATTCTGCCAAAGCTATATAAACAATGCCGAAAGGCAAAGCGATTATCAAAAGTAAAACTCTTACTATCACCTTTAAATATTGCTGTTTCAGTGCTAAATCAGTTCTTCCTACAGCATAAAGTACATTAACGTTGATACTAGATATTATCGTTATTAGACGTGCCAAACAAATAAGTTGCATTATCGGTACGGCCTCAATCCAAATTTCTCCGATCAATACTCTTATCAATGGTTCTGCAATAACTGCTAAACCTAGAAATATTGGAAATACTATTAATGCTGCTGATTTAATTATGTTTCTTGTGTGAGATACCAATAAATCGGTTTTATCTTGAACAGTTGCTAAACCGGGGAGTAGTACACTATCAAATACGGAATTTATCGCCGCAAAGAATGTATTCGCGTTTTGTGCTCCTCTATCATAAATTCCAAGATCACGTTTGCTCATTTTACCAAGGAAAAAGGCATAAAGATTGTTTACTAAATTATTTAACAGGGAGGAGGCTAATAATTTTGATCCATAAGAAAATAATTCGCGTAATGACTTTTTTGAAAACACCCAATTTGGTTTCCATTTTACTCTTGTCCAAATAATCGCTGAGAGTAATATTGATTTGATTAGAGTTTGCCATACCAATGCCCATATACCATATCCAACATAGGCCAAAAACACAGCTATTAATCCGCTTATAACGGTTGCAGCAAAAGTAACTCTGGCAATTGACTTAAAGTTAAGGTCTATTGTTAAGAGCGTTAGCGGAATTGTATACAACGAATTAAAGATTAATGAAATTGCCATGACTTTCAGCAATGTCTGTAACAACTCGTCTTCAAAGTAGGTCGCAATTATCGGGGAACAAAACCAAAGCAATGCATAGAAGCAAAATGATACAAAAATATTGAATATGAAGACTGTTGAAATATCTTCCTCAGTGCGATGCTGTTTTTGAATTAGCGCTTTGCTAAAACCACTGTCTATAAAGACCTGAGAGAATCCAATAAAAATAAGAAGAATTGTTATTGTCCCATACTCAGTAGGAGTCAATAAATTCGCAAGAATGATACCTAGCACAAAGGAAACAGATTGCACTGAAATACGTTCGAAGGCACTCCAAACCATTCCATTAAACATTTTGTTGCCTAGGCTCATCTAGATTGTTGTTTTTCGGAATTCGTTACATAATATTTTAAACGAACACCGGTGCAAAATTTATTCTTGGTATTTATGATAAATACCAAGAATAAATTTTGGCAATACCATGATCTAAGGCTACATCATGTTTCCACCCTAATGCATTTAACTTAGATACATCGGTAAGTTTTTTCATAGTGCCATCTGGCTTATCAGAGTTGAATATAAAACTTCCTTCAAAACCTATTTTGCTTTTTACTAACTCGGCAAGATCGGCTATAGAAATGTCTACCCCGGTACCAATATTAATGTGTGTATTTCTAATTTCGCTAGCGTTGGTATAGGTGTCTTTGAAATCTCTATTTTCCATTATAAAAACGCAAGCGTCTGCCATGTCTTCGGACCATAGAAATTCTCGCATTGGCCTGCCACTGCCCCAAATTTCAACGGTGACGTTATTTTTTTTAGCTACTGTAATTCCGTATTTTTTTAATTTTTCTAAAATGAGATTTTTATCGGCATCTCCATTAATACCTTCAATGGGTAATTTGTTTAGGTCTTTTTTTATGACATCCCACTGGTCATTCTCCAATGCTTTACCCAAATGTATTTTACGAATTAATGCAGGTAGAACATGCGACCTTTCTAAATCAAAATTATCATTTGGCCCGTAGAGGTTTGTTGGCATTACTGAAATGAAATTTGTTCCATATTGTAGATTGTAACTCTCGCATGTTTTAATTCCGGCTATTTTTGCTATAGCGTAGGGTTCATTTGTGTACTCCAACACTTCGGTAAGAAGATAGTCTTCTTTCATAGGCTGCGGGCAATTTTTGGGATAGATACAAGTGCTCCCAAGAAAGAGCAGTTTTTTGACACCATTTAAATAACTTTGATGAATAATGTTATTTTGAATCATTAGATTTTGGTAAATGAAATCGGCTCTATAGGTGTTGTTCGCTACTATACCTCCTACTTTTGCTGCAGCAAGAAATACATAATCGGGTTTTTCCTTAGTAAAGAATGACGCCACGGCATTTGAATCGACAAGGTCTAATTCGCTATGGGTTCTCATTAGAAAGTTACTATACCCTCTAGATTTTAAATTTTTTAAAATAGCACTTCCTACTAGACCTCTGTGGCCGGCAATGTATATTTTTTCTTCTTTTTTCATGAAAATTTGTTCTAAAAGAAATATGCGCAATTCTATTAAAATTGCGCATTTAACTAAGTTGTAGAAATTTTATTCGAAATAATTTAAGGTCTTGTAGCCTCCAGTTCGCAGATACTGATCTTTCTGCATGAGTCGAATATCACTTTGCATCATATCTTTAACAAGATCGGCAAGTTCATATTCTATTTTCCAGCCTAACTTGGTTTTGGCCTTCGTTGGGTCTCCAATTAAAAGCTCAACTTCGGTAGGTCTAAAGTATTTAGGGTCGACCGAAAGTACTTCTTTTCCTATTTCAATTTGGAAATCCGGGTTGTTACATGATTTGACATAGGCTTTCTCGTCTACGCCCTCACCTTTGAATTCTAATTCTATACCAACCTCGGCGAAACTCATTCGAACAAATTCTCTAACTGGCGTTGTCTTACCAGTAGCAATTACCCAATCTTCAGGTTCGTCAGCTTGCAGAATCATCCACATCATACGTACATAATCTTTTGCATGGCCCCAATCTCTTTGGGCATCTAAATTGCCTAAGTATATTTTATCCTGTAGTCCTAAGGCAATTCTAGCAGTAGCTCGGGTAATTTTTCTTGTAACGAAAGTTTCACCTCGAATTGGAGATTCGTGGTTGAATAAAATACCATTGCAAGCATACATACCATAGGCTTCCCTATAATTTACCGTAATCCAGTACGCATACATCTTTGCGACAGCATACGGGCTTCTCGGATAAAAGGGAGTTGTCTCGCTTTGAGGTACTTCCTGCACTTTACCGTATAGTTCGGAAGTAGATGCTTGATAAATCCTAGTTTTATCACCTAGACCAAGCAATCGTACTGCGTCAAGGATACGCAAGGTTCCTATACCATCTGCATTCGCAGTATACTCAGGTACTTCGAATGAAACATGAACATGGCTCATCGCGGCCAAGTTATAAATCTCATCTGGCTGAATTTCTTGTATTAGTCGTATAAGGTTAGTGCTATCGGTCATATCTCCGTAATGCAGAACAAAATTTCTATGTTCTACATGCGGATCTTGGTATAGGTGGTCTATTCTATCAGTGTTGAAAAGAGACGATCGTCTTTTAAGGCCGTGTACCGTATACCCTTTTTTTAAAAGAAATTCACTCAGATAGGCTCCGTCTTGACCGGTGACCCCTGTAATCAATGCTACTTTGTTCATGAATAATTTGTTTGATAATTTATTGTACGGGAATTTTTTAGCAAGCCATTAGCTTGTAATTAAAATCATAACGATAGAATTTAAAATAAAGTCTATGTTTGAGCTAAAAAATTTTGGTGCAAATATCTTGAAATAAAAACAAACTAAAGATTTTACCCAAGACAAGGAGTAATTAGATTTTTCGTAGACTTTTAAATTCTTTTTTATTTGAAGAGAACACCGGCCTTAGCAAAGAATGCCTACCCATCAAAAATTTAATGTATCTAAATTAATCTCTTCTTGTAAAACCGACATTAGTGTAGGTGTTGTTTTCGAAGATGGTATTGGAATTTAATTGATAATTATAATCGCTTGAGGTTGAAGAAAAGAGTTCTGTATTCTCAATAGTGCAACCGGAAACTTTGTTGCCGGAGTTAGGTCGATTAACGTTAAATAAATAGTTTAAATTCTTAAACTGGCAGTTAGTAAAAGTATTGTCCCAGGCTGAAGCCTCATTTTTTTCAAACTCATTGAAGTCTATACCATATTGAGCGCCTGTTACTATAATGTCAGTAAATTTGTTGTTATTACCGGCATCTTTATAATCATTTGTCGACCTCGTGCCGTCTTCCCAATCTTGAAATCGTATCGCACCGTAAACATTGTTAATTGAAATATTCTGAAAAGTGTTATGGTGGGCGCCGTTAGCCAATAACAACCCTCCTCCAAAATCGCCTTCTTGGCTCCATCGACCAATAATTGCACAGTTGGTAACTGTGTTTTCGTAAACATCCCCAAAAGACAATTCGATATTCGTATTAATTACAGTACTATTTTGAACAGTGTTATTGTTTGCCCCACCTTTTAAGATAATACCATGACCAAAATGGGATAGCGTGGCTCTTCTATTTGCGATAGAATTCACGATTTTAGAATTTTTGGTGCCGTTAGTCATCAACATATAATAATCTGTAGGGTTAACCTCATCATCTGAATACACCAAACTATTTGATATTTCACAGTCGCTACAATTGTTTAATATGAGACCTTCAGCACCGGCATTAAGCACAGTTGTATTGGTAATTATATTTCGGCTTCCTGACGCTCGTATTCCTACACCTGAATAGTCAGAAAAGCCAGAAACGTTTGCTCTAAAATCGCCGACCTTATAAATAACTATATTATCATAGGTGACGTTGTTACTGTTGTTTATGATACCCATTTCATATCTAGAAAATTGCAAATTCGATAATTCGACAAAGTCGCCATCAATACGCATTGCTATCCCTGTTCCTCTTCCATCTGGCGCGGATCCCTCGAAATAAGGCATTTTATTCGGGGCTAGACTATCACCATAATTGAAAGTTGATCCGTTTTCGGCCTTAACATCCTCTGGTTGGTTCTGATACCCTATAAATCTAATCGGACTTTCGTTGGTGCCACTATACCTTAAAATAAGAACTTTATTTCCATAATTCCCTGCTTTTACGTAAACCGTTTGCCCAGCTCTAACGGTACTAAATGCATGTTCTATGCTCCACGAGGTGTTTTCGCTAAGACCGTCATTGGCTGAATTACCACTAATTGAGACAAAACGAGCATTCTCTGCAATCGAGTAATTTTGTGTTGGTTCCTCAGTGTCTTCAGATGAGGTTGCTTCTTCTTCAGCCTCCTCTACAGTTTCTTCTTCTTCTGTTTCCTCTGACGATACTTCTTCTTCCTCCTCTTCGCCATGCTCTACCGTAACAGTGCCCTCCTCTGTTGTTGTTGTACCATCTGCATTTTCAGTCTCAGTGGTATAGGTGAAAGTGTCAGATTCTGTGGTTGACTCTGTCTCTTCGGTAGTCTCTGTGTCGTGGTTATCACTTGTTTCAGAATCTTCTTCCGTGTTGTTTGAAGAATTTGAATCATTATTCGTTTCTGAGTTTTCCTCAGAGCTTTCTTCGGTAGTAGTATCGGTGTTTTCTTCAGCACCAGTTTCTGAACTAGAATTATCTTCTGAGCTACTTGTATCACTTTCTGAATTGCTGGAATCATTGCTTGTTTCTGAGCTATCCTCAGAACTAGAGTCACTTTCTGAATTGCTCGTATCATTGTTTGTTTCTGAACTATCCTCTGAACTAGAGTCACTTTCTGAATTGCTAGTGTTATTGTTTGTTTCTGAACTATCCTCTGAACTAGAGTCACTTTCTGAATTGCTCGTATCATTGCTTGTTTCTGAGCTATCCTCAGAACTAGAGTCACTTTCTGAATTGCTTGTATCATTGTTTGTTTCTGAGCTATCCTCAGCACTGGAATCATTTTCTGAGCCCTCGTCGTCGTTATCTGTTTCAGATTCAGTTTCAAAATCAGCATCATCCGAAGCACTTTCAGTTTCGTTTCCGTTTGGAGTATATACGATAGTATTGTCTTCTCTAATATAAACTGTACCAAGATTAGGGTTGGATATTCCGGTTATTCTTACTGTAGTGCTATCTGGAAAAGAATCATTTGAAAGCACATCAAGTATAATACTGTTGCCATTTGTTCTAAAAATATCGTCTCGTATTAGGATGGCATCATTAAAATTTTCATCATCAAGTGCATATTCTGAAAGTAAATCAGAATCTTTATTACATGAAAAAAAGCAAGTTATAACTAGTAAGAGAAAATTTATTTTGAGAACGTTACGAAACGAGAACATACTAGGGTTGGAAGTTGAATAGGTTAAAAAAATAAATTTGAATAAAATTAATTATTCAATATAAAACGACATGGCAATTACGCTATAATCAAGCTAAGTAGATGTTCAACTACCAATATATTCGACGAACTGCGCTTTTTTTTAACATTTCACCAAGCATTGAATGAGAATGAAGGTTTGAACTTTTCTAAATCATCATTCATGAATTTTAATAAATAAGTTCGGGTTTGTTCAAAATCTAATATTGAACAAACCCGAACTTATTTATTAAAAGAAACTATTTTCTTAAGCCTAATTGCTAATCTCTAGCACTGAAACCTAAATTAACCCATGAATTGTTTTCAAAAATGGTGTTTGAATTCATCTGATAACCATAACCTTTTGACGTGGCAGAGAAGGCAGGGATATTTTCTATCGCACAACTTGATAATTTATTCCCAGAATTTGGTCTGTTTAATCTAAACAAATACGCTAAGTTTTTGAAACTACAATTTGTGAAGTTATTATTCCATGCGACACCCTCACGCTTTTCAAATTCGTTAAAGTCAATTCCATACTCTGAATTGGTAACTTGAATGTTATTGTATTCATTGTTGTTGCCAGCATCTTCAGCATCGTTGGCAATACCGGAGCCATCTTGCCAATCCTGAAAACGCAAAGCACCGTAAACATTGTCAATAGAGATATTGCTAAATGAGTTATGGTGCGCACCATTCGCAACCAAAACACCACCAGCGACATCTTTGTCCTGACTCCATCTTCCGACAACCGCACAGTTAACTACGGTATTTTCAAAAACATCTGAAAATGATAGTTCAATATTGGTGTTGATTACAGTACTATTTGAAACGGTATTATTATTTGCTCCTCCTTTTAAGACAATACCATGACCGAAATGGGAAAGTCCCGCTTTTCTAGTTGCTATACAATTTACGATTCTTGAATTAGTAGTACCCGCAGTCATTAAAATAAAATAGTCGGTAGGGTTTGTCTCATCATCAGCATAAACTTTAGAGTTTGAAATCTCACAGTTTGAACATCCTCTAAGAGCTAAGGCCTCGGCTCCGGCATTTATTACAATTGAATTAGTAATCTTATTATAGCTTCCCTTAGTACGTATGCCAACTCCTGCGTAATCGGCGAATCCTGAAACTCCGGGTCTAAAATCACCAACTTTGGATATAACAATATTGTCATAAATATTATAAGTACTGTTGTCGATAATACCCATTTCATATTTTGTGAACTGTAAATTAGACAGTTGAACGTGGTTGCCATCAATACGCATAGCTATGCCAGTTCCATCTCCATTGGGAGCCGAACCTGAGAAAAGAGGCATTTTACTCGAATCTAAATTATCTCCATAATTAAAAGTCGAACCATTTTGGGCCTGTATATCTTCTGGATTTGTTCGATACCCTTTAAAACGAATTGGGTTGCCTGCCGAACCGCTACTTCCTAAAATTAGTATCTTATTACCATAGTTACCTGCCTTAACATATACGGTTTGACCAGCTCGAACCGCATTGAAAGCATGCTCTATACTCCATGGGTTGTCCTCAGAAAGACCATCGTTTGAACCATTACCGTTGGTCGCAACAAACCTTGCATTTTCTGCAATTTCATTATTTTGAGTTTCCTCTGTTTCCTCTGAAGAGGTTGTTTCTTCTTCGGTAGAAGAGGTTTCTTCAGTTGTTTCTTCTTCGAATTCTACTGTTACAGTACCGTCTTCTGTAGTGGTTGTGCCATCTTCATTTTCAGTTTCGGTCGTATAGGTAAAAGTATCTGAATCTGTTGAGGAATCTGTTTCGGAGGTGTCCTCTGTACTTGTCGAAGAATCTGAATTTTCGTCTGTTGTAGAATCATCTTCAGAGTTGTCCGTGCTTTCGTTCGAATCAGATTGGTCTTCTGAAGTATCGTCGTTAGAATTCGTTTCTACTTGATTACTTTCAGGTGTATAAACAATCCTATTATCTTCCCTAATTTGAACGGTGCCAAGGCTAGGATTGGAAATTTCAGTTATTTTGACTTTAGTGTTATCCGGAAAGGAGTCGTTAGAAAGTACGTCCAATACGATAGTGCTACCATCTGTCTGAAAAATATCGTCCCTAATTAATATGACGTCATCATAATCTTCATCGTTCAGTGCGTATTCTGAAAGTAAATCAGAATCCTTAGTACAAGAGAAAAAATTGGTTAAAATTAATACGAGAATAAACATGAGCGGAACATTTCGAAAAGTAAACATAGCAATGTAGGATTAAATAGGTTAAGATTTGATATAAATTGGTAAGCGTTGGGATTGTAAAATTGAGAATTATTCCTAATTCTGTCCTTAAAAAACCATTATGATCGATTAATAGATTTTTTTTAGTCGTTGAAATGCGAATCGAGTAGAAAAAGACGGTTAATTGCACCTATTTATCCGTTTAAAGGATAAACACCCCTCAATTGTCTCGTTAAACTGCATTATGGTGCCTTTTGGCGGGTTTAATTTTCAAATGGCATTTAATTGGCCCTGATTTTTCCCTAAAATGGCGTATTCAGTGCAATAAAATTGGTACATCCTGTGTAGAAATTATTTAATCATTAGCTTTGAGATGAAGAATTCGCATCCTTAAATTTGATCAGTTGACATTCACCAAAAATTTTAAAGAAGTACAGCAGTATCAAGGACTAACTATGCGCAGTGTAGCAAGAAGTTTGGCATTAGATGTGTTAGCTTTAAAGAATAGACTACAAAATGTGGAACACTGGTACAAAAGACCAAGAATTCAATTTCTTTTTATACATCACATTTTTAACGATGAGGTGAAAACGTTTGAATTACTTTTAGAAAAACTGTCTAAACACCATACGTTTATTTCACATTCGGAGGCAGTTGAGAAAGTTTTGAGCGGAAATATTGATAGACCTTATATTTCTTGGAGTTCAGACGATGGATTCAAAAATAACCTGAAGGCGGCAGAAATATTGAATCGATATGATGCCAAAGCTTGTTTTTTTATTAACCCGAATAGCATTGGCTCCAAAGAAAAGGAATGGATTTCAAGATTTTGTAAGGAGCGACTAAATATGCCACCAGTCGAATTTTTGGAATGGGATGATGTAACAGCACTACAAAAATTTGGGCATGAGATTGGATCTCATACGTTAAATCACAGAAATATCGCCCGAATGAATTTTGATGAGATAACTCATGATTTGGTTGAATCTAAGAAAATACTAGAAAAACACTGTGGTCATATAAAACACTTCGCTTACCCATATGGTCGCTATTATGACTTTAGTAGGCAAGCTTTTGATAGTGTTTTTGAAACCGGATATGATTCTTGTTCAACAGGGGAAAGGGGATGCCATATTAGCAACGCATCTTCGATTGATAAACACGATTTGCTTATAAGAAGAGACCAAGTAATTTGTGCGTGGAAATTGCAACATATAATGTACTTCATTGCTAACGGAGCTAAAAAGGCAAACTTTAGCGACAATTTTTTTCCAGAGACGAATTTTTAAAGTCTTTATAAAAGTGCCCTGCCATGAGTTTGAATTTATAGACATAAATTACTATAGTCTTCCTTCAACACGTTCTTTTAAGATTCCTTTTACATCGTAAATGATACCGTTCGGATTAAGCAAATCTCTTAAAGAAATATCTAAAAACTCGGTATGGGCCACTGCGAGAACTACCGCATCGAACTTTGTATTCTTTGGTAATTCCTTTGTAGTTCTAAAACCATATTCTTTATGTACCTCGTCTGGAGAGGCCCAAGGATCGTATACGCTTACTTCGGTACTGAAGCTTTTAAGGTTCTTAACAACATCTACAACTTTGGTATTTCTTACATCTGGGCAGTTTTCCTTAAATGTTATCCCCAATACCAGAATTCGGGAGCCATTAATTCTGTTATCATTGGCCACCATTAATTTGATAACCTCAGAGGACACATATTGCCCCATACCGTCGTTCATTCTTCTGCCCGCTAGAATAATTTCTGGGTGATAACCAAATTCCTGAGCTTTTTGCACTAAATAATAAGGGTCAACTCCGATACAATGGCCTCCCACAAGACCTGGCTTAAAGGGCAAGAAATTCCATTTGGTACCCGCCGCCTTCAATACTTCCTGCGTATCAATATTCATTAAGTTGAATATTTTCGAAAGTTCGTTAACGAAGGCAATATTGATATCTCGTTGTGAATTTTCAATAACCTTAGCCGCTTCGGCAACCTTTATCGATGATGCTAAGTAAGTTCCAGCCGTTATTACGGAGTTGTAAAGAGAATCTATTTTTGTTCCAACTTCCGGAGTAGATCCGGAAGTAACCTTTAAAATTTTATCAACCGTATGCTCTTTGTCACCTGGATTTATGCGTTCGGGAGAATAGCCAGCGTAAAAATCAGAATTAAATTTTAAACCACTAACCCGCTCTAAGACTGGCACACAATCATCTTCTGTTGCGCCGGGATAAACTGTAGATTCATAGATTACGATATCTCCTTTTTTCAGAACCTTCCCAACTGTTTCACTCGCTTTATAAAGTGGTGTAAGATTAGGTCGATTGCTGCTATCAACAGGTGTCGGAACAGTAATTATGTAATAATTACAATCTTGTAAGTCTTCAGTTTTGTTCGAGCAGTAAAGTCCTTTAGTTTTATTCGGAGTAGAAACGATGGAAGTTTTCAATCGTTCATTATCAACTTCGAGAGTACTATCTATACCGTTATTTAATTCTGATATTCTATTTTCATTGATGTCAAAACCAATTACGGGATACTTTGCAGAAAATAAATGAGCTAAAGGAAGACCTACATAACCTAGTCCTATTACTGCTATTTTTGTTTTCGACATATTTTTATTTTTTCCCTATTTGGAAGTATTCGAATCCTTTTTCAATCATACGGTCGTGGTTGTATTGATTTCTACCATCAAAAATAATGGGTTGTTTAAGTTGAACTTTTAGCTCTTCAAAGTCAGGAGATCTAAATTCTTTCCATTCTGTCAAAAGTATCATGGCATCTGCCCCTTTCAGTGTTTCATACTTTGAGTTGAAATACGTGACGTTGTTTTCGTCTTTTAAATAAAAATGTTGTGCTTCATCCATAGCTTTTGGATCGTAAGCATTTATTTTGGCTCCTCTTTTGGTAAGTTCTTTTATGATATAAATTGCCGGTGCTTCACGCATATCATCAGTTTCAGGCTTAAAAGCCAGACCCCAAATAGCAAAGGTTTTTCCTTTTAAGTCTTCACCAAATCTGTTTACCACTTTATGGGCTATAACTAATTTTTGATTATTGTTAACGTCCTCTACCGAAGTAATAAGCCTAGCGGTATAGCCATGTTCTTCAGCGGTTTTTTTCAAAGCTTTGACATCTTTTGGAAAGCAGGAACCTCCATATCCACTTCCTGGATAGATAAAACTATAACCAATTCTACTATCGGATCCTATTCCTACTCGAACCCTGTTGACATCGGCACCTACTAATTCACAGATGTTCGCAATCTCGTTCATAAACGAAATTTTAGTAGCTAACATGGCATTAGCTACGTACTTGGTCATTTCGGCGGAACGGACATCCATAGTAATTAATCGGTCCACACTACTGCGAAAGAAAGGAGAGTACAAAGCCCTCATTTTTTCTGTTGCTTTGTCATTGTCGGAACCGACAACTACCCTGTCAGGTTTCATAAAGTCGTTGATGGCATCTCCTTCCTTCAAAAATTCAGGATTTGAGACCACATCAAAAGCTATCGAAACACCTCTTTTTTTAAGTTCATTGTTTATAGCAGCACGAACTTTATCTGCAGTACCAACTGGTACAGTTGACTTATCCACAATAATCAGAGGATGTGTCATATGGGTTCCAATTTCTTTAGCTACTTGCAGCACATATTTTAAGTCGGCAGAACCATCATCTCCCATTGGGGTACCTACGGCTATAAAAGCAATGTCACATTTTTCCAAGTTTTCAGATAGCTTGGTACTAAAACGCAAGGTCTTATTACTAACATTACGTGCGACCATATTTTCAAGCCCAGGCTCATAAATAGGGATAACACCCTTTTTAAGATTATCAATTTTTTTAGTGTCAACATCAATACACGTTACAGTATTTCCCATTTCAGCAAAGCAAGTTCCACTTACCAAGCCAACATAGCCTGTTCCAATTACAGTTAAATTCATTTTTATTTTTTTATAAGTTTTTCCAGTACCAAGATACCGCCTCTTTAAGCCCGGTTTCAATATCAAATTCAGGTTTGTACCCTAGCAGTGTTTTAGCTTTTTCGATTGAAGCAAGTGAATGAGGTACATCACCTTGTCTGGTTGGACCATACAATATTTCAACCTTGTTAATTTTATTATCGAACTTACCCAAATGATTTTTTAGTAGAGTTGAAAGTTGATTTAAATCTGTCCGCTCCCCACATGCCACATTATAAACGGTATTTACTGCACTTTTATTATCGGTAATGAGTGCGCGAACGTTCATTTGAATAACATTATCGATGTAAGTGAAATCTCTTGAGTAAGTACCGTCTCCATTTATCATTGGTGATTCATGCCGCATAAGTTGCATTACGAATTTTGGTATTACCGCTGCATAAGCACCCTTGGGATCTTGTTTTCTACCATAAACATTGAAATAACGCAGACCTATTGTTTCAAGACCATAAGTGTGACTGAATATCTCAGCATATAATTCGTTTACGTATTTGGTAATCGCATAGGGAGAAAGCGGTTTGCCAATTGTATCTTCAACCTTGGGCATTTTTTTTGAATCGCCATACGTAGATGAACTTGCGGCGTAAATAAATCGTTTGACCCCAGCATCTCTGGAAGCCACTAACATATTTAAAAAGCCAGACACGTTGACCGAATTGCTGGTTATCGGGTCTTCTATCGATCTAGGAACCGAACCTAAGGCGGCCTGATGCAGCACAAAGTCAATAGTGCTGCAAGCTTTTTTACAATCTTCTAAATTTCTGATATCACCTTCTTGAAAAATGAAATTTTCCAACTCCAAAAGATGTGAAATATTTTCCTTTTTTCCTGTCGCGAAATTATCGAGACAAACAACTGTATTCCCATTTGTGACTAGCGACTCGCATAGGTTAGACCCGATAAAGCCTGCCCCACCTGTGACCAAAATGCGATAATTAGGATTGAGATTCAACGAGGATAAATTCATGTTTTCGATAATTTGAAGCTGTAAAGATGGTCAAAAGAAACCTAAACTACCAATAATGTAGCCATGGTGTACGTATTCTCGATAAAGTTGGTTGCTACAAGTTTTCTAAGAGGGGTTGTCTACTTTGTAATATTCTCGATACCAGTTTACAAAATTTGCTATTCCTTTATCGATTGGCGTACTTGGTTTGTACCCATAATCTTTAATGAGGCCTTCTACATTAGCCCAGGTTTTTTCAACGTCCCCTGGTTGCATGGGTAAAAATTGTTTTTTAGCTGTCGCTTCTAATTTATCTTCAATAGCCTCTATAAAATCTAAAAGCTTAACTGAATGATTATTACCGATATTGTAAACTTTGTAATCGAGTGTTGACGAAGGTTTTTTCTTTTTCTCTATAATTCTTATCACACCCTCTACAATATCATCGATATACGTAAAGTCTCGTTCCATGTTTCCGTTATTGAAAACTTTTATAGGGGTATCCTTTATGATCGCATCTGTAAAGAGAAACATTGCCATATCGGGTCTTCCCCATGGTCCATAAACAGTAAAAAACCGCAATCCGGTGGTGGGTATATGAAATAAATGACTGTAGGTATGCGCCATAAGTTCATTACTTTTTTTTGAAGCGGCATAAAGACTAATTGGGTGGTCTACCGAATCTGAAGTTTCGAAAGGGATTTTTTCGTTGAGGCCATAAACGCTAGAGCTACTTGCATAAACCAAATGCTGAATGTTATTATGTCTACAGCATTCCAAAATATTTAAAAAACCAACGATATTACTGTCTATATAAGCTTCGGGATTCTCTAAACTGTAGCGAACGCCCGCCTGAGCCGCTAAATTACAGACTACATCAAATTTTTCTTTTTCAAAAAGACTTGGAAGGAAGTCGCGATTTTCTAGATTGCATCGAACAAATGTGAATGATTCTGGATAATTCTGGCTTTTACTTGAGATATCAAAGACCTCGGCAGTCTTTTTGTCAATACCTAGTTCCTTTAGTCTAGCGTATTTAAGTTCAATATCATAATAATCGTTGATATTGTCTAGCCCAACCACTTCATGTTTATTGTCTAACAATCTTTTGGCGACATGAAATCCTATAAAACCTGCAGCTCCTGTGACTAATATTTTCACCTTTAGTATTTTAAAGCAAATATCAATATGTTATTTTAAAAAACTAGGATGGTTTAAGAAAATTTCTTCAAAAAGAGAAACCCTACATTTAAAATATGAGGTTTTTATGAATTTTTAGAGATTTTTAATCAAAACCCACTTAGCTTAATGATTTTCTTGTAGGTAACCTGACTGTCTATGTTTCTTGATACTATTACGATATAGGTTCCTTCGCTCAAGGTGCTTACGTCAATAGTCTCATCTGATTGATGATTTTCAGGAAACATTTTCTGAAATACCGTTTTTCCATAAATATCAGTGACCTGAACTCGTATTTCTTGATTCATGAACGTTTCTAATCCGAAATGAAGTACTCCATCTCTTACGGGGTTGGGATAGATTACCAAATCTTGAAGTTGGGAAATTATGACGTCTTCCCTCACGGTTATATTAAGGTTAGATGTACATCCTTGTTCGGAGGTAAACCTGTAGATACCCCCTTGTTCTATTAAAATACTGTCGATGATGTACTCATTGATTACTTCATCGCCATTGGGTAAGGTAATAGTGAATTCTTCGTCCTGCACGATTCGTAAAATGACCTTACTCCCTTCGTCTATTAAGATAGAACTTCCACCACTTTGTGTGGTTTGATCGTTTATCATATATTCCGGGGTAATGCTGTTGCTCGGACATTCAAATGGAGGGTTAACGTCTAAATTTAGGGTTGCCGTACAATCAGTATCGGTTGTGAATAGATAAAGCCCTGAGTTTACATCACCAATCGAAGATATTGTAAAATTATCTCCTTGAATACTTCCGTCAGGTAGCGTAATACTTATAACCGTAATATCAATTCCGTCGAACATCTCAGGCGTAGCGGATAATATGACACTGTCACCCGAGTCTAAAGTTAGTATTCCGTTATCTGTAATTGAAACAAAAGCTTCGCCATTTACACTTGCTTCTGGCATTAAATTGATAACATTACAAAGAGTTACATCCAATATAAGTGTGGCGATACAGTTGTCTTCTGAAGTAAAAATATAAGTACCACTGTCTGACAAACTCAAAGCACCGATTTCATAGTCGTCTCCTTGAATACTGCCATCGGGGAGTGTAACTGTGACTGGCACATCAGTGCCGTTATTTACGAATGGCAAAGCGCTTAGTCTAATACTATCGCCATAATCTACGGTTAATAGTTGGCCATTAGATGCCAATTGAATAGCTCCATTGTTTAGGTAATACTCGGGCACCAAATTTAGATTAGCACATTCTTCAGAAGCAGAATCTATATTCAATTGCAGCGTAACCTGACAGCCCGCACTAGTCGTAAAGGTATAAAGCCCTTCATCGTCTTCATTCAAGTTGCTTAAAATTAAATCACTTGTATCCAGTACTTTGGAGTTCCCGCTAACAGAAGTAGATGCTATGCTAAAGGGCACATCGTTTGGTATAATACTCAAGGTGATTGTATTTCCTGCATCAAGAGTAACTGCTGACTGCCCAGTTATATAAGACCCAGTATTGTTTATTCTATATTCGGTCTCTAAGCCAAAGGTATTGCAGTCAACAATGTTTACATTCAACTGTAAAGTAACTGTACAGCCACTACCAGCCGTGAAAGTATATAAGCCGGCATCATTAGCGGTAACATTGGTCAATTCTAAATCGGAAAAATTTACTGGCTTACTATTGTTATTGGTGGAGTTGGATGTAACTCCATAAGGCACACTATTTGGAAGTACGCTTAATATGATACTATCGCCTTCATCAACAGAAACGTTGCTCTGACCACTAATATAATTCCCTGAATTATTGATTTCATACTCGGTTTCAAGGCCAAGTGTAGTACAATCAACAGTATTTACATTCACTTGAATGGTCACTTCACAACCGCCATGCGCTGAGAGCGTGTATAGCCCTGCATCAGCTACTGCTATATTATCTATAAAATGATCTAACCTATTAAAGGGCTTTTCATTTCCATTTGGCGAATTGGTGGTTACTGAAAATGGAAGTCCGTATGGAAAATTATTGGGAATGATGCTTAATTGTAAATTTTCCCCTTCATTAATAGTAACCTCACTTTCTCCTTGAACAAAAGCCCCGGTTCCATTAATTCGATATTCTGTTTCCATTCCTAGCGTAGCGCAATCAATCGGTTCTACGGTAATGTCTAGACTGGAACTGCAGCCTTGTTCTGAAATAAAAATGTAAGTACCAGATTGCGCTGCAGTTACTGAATTATAGAATTTATCATTTGTGAAAACTTGACCATTTGGGTCTGTTATGGTAAAGTTAATGTTGTCCTCTATAATATCTAACAATAATTCGTCACCTTCGTTTATGATTATGTTGTCGCTACAAGAAAGGTTGATGTTTGGTTGATTGCACCATACTCCGTTTCTTCTATATTTATGACTGATTGGCGAATCTCCCGGGTCACAACTTTCCAATACTTGTAATTTAAATACAGTTGGGCATCCGCCTGCAGTAGTTAAAACGAACAGGCCCGCGTTGCTCTGATCAACCAATCCGTTATTCCTATCTACATTGTCGTAAGGCGCCGCGTTAGTTAGGATACGTACACCGGTATCTATCTGGTACTCTGGTGTCGTAGTTGAAGAGAAGGTAGGGCCATCGATTTGGTGTGTTGTAATGAAATATTCTCCAGTAGTTTGCGCTCGAATAAACACCTCATCGCCTTCGTTGGCTGCCACGAAGTTTCCTTGTGTCCATGTTCCTGTAGCTCCGACTTTGTATTCTGCAATAATAATTCCTTCAGGGCAAACTGGTACATCGGGGTTTCCTGTTTGTTGTCCCAGTTCAAAGAACACTTTAATCTCTTCAGCACCAAAGGCCGTATTAAACACCTTAAGTTCGTCTATCCTGCCGTCTATCTCATCGGTAACTCCGCTCGAATTTCCTGAAGGCGACCTTTCGCTTAGCGGGCGGTCATCATAAAACCCCGAAGAGGTAAAAGAACGGAAGTATTCTTGCACATCTTCGATTTTTAAAGTCCCGCTTATGAATTCGGTACATATTTCCACCCCATTGGCATAGAGCTTGGCAGTCTCCCCATCGAAGGTGGCTGCGATATGTACCCAT
>Ga0114957_1000264_pt1 | contig 73701 bp, 62 predicted proteins | sample BantaG_FD_87175 | JGI IMG/M metagenome (GOLD analysis project Ga0114957, IMG submission 87175) | Marine algal microbial communities from Bantry Bay, Ireland - BantryBay_4 metaG | ecosystem: Host-associated > Algae > Red algae > Unclassified | place: Bantry Bay, Ireland | collected 2014-11-21 | reverse complement strand
GGAGACGATGGCGGCTTATATTGATTTGAATCCGGTGCGGGCAGGGCTGGTGGATGATCCGGCGCTTTCGGAGTGGACGGGGTATGGGGAAGCAGTGGGCGGGAGTCGGAGGGCGCGGCGGGGTTTATGCAAGGTGGTGGATGTGCCGCAGGATGCTTGGGAAGGGCTTGGTCAGCGGAGGTATCGGAGCTGGCTTTATGCCGATGGGGTTGTCGTTGCCGAAGAGCATGCGCCGGGAAGTGCCGGGCGGAGAAAGAAGGGTTTCACGATGGAAGAGATGGTGGAGGTGAAGAGGGAGAGTGAGGCCCGGGTCTTACAGAAAAGGGTGGGGTGTTTTTCGACGGGAGTTGCGGTGGGGGGTGAGGACTTTGTGAGGGAGTTCGGGGCGAAGTATCAGAGCAGGTTTCGGAGGAAGAATGTCAGATCGGGAAGGTTGCTTTTTGGGGCGGATGAGGATGGGGATATAGGGCGATCTGCAAAAGATGTTTTCGTCTTCCGAGAGTAGGCAATTTCGGGAAAATTCTATCTAGGATGAAGCGGTCAATTATCTGCTGTTAGTTTAAGGGCCGGGTTTTAAAGCTAGGGCTGGGAGATTTTTTGGATCCGCTATTTTTTGGGCTTTGGCCAGGGTTTCTGGTCGGGGAGGGAGAGGAGGTGTTTGACGGCGGCTTCGAGCTGGCGGTCTTTTCCGGCGGCTCGGTTTTCGGGGGTGTTAGCGATTTTGATGTCGGGCTCAAGTTGGTTGTTTTCGAGGTAGTTTCCTGCGGTATCGAGGGTGGCGGTTTGGGGGATGCCGAAGAGGACTTGCTTATCGATGAGGCGCTCCCACCAGACGGCGGTGCCGGTCCCGGGGACGGGCATGCCGATGAGTTTTCCGATGTTGAGGGTCTTGTAGGCGTAGGGGAAGAGGTGGGCGTCGGAGTAGTTCCCCTCGCCCATGATGACGGCGGAGGGGCGGTCCCAGCGGAAGAGGGGTTCGCCGCCGAGCTTTTCCTGCTCGCGGGGGTAGAAGCGGAGGAAGGCTTCTCCGCTGAGGAAGGAGGTGAGGTCTTCGGTGAGCCAGCCGCCGCCGTTGAAGCGGGTATCGACGATGAGGGCTTTTTTATCGGAGTGGTAGCCGAAGACTTCGGAGAAGAGGTTCCGGAAGGAGCCATCGTTCATGCTGCGGATGTGGACGAAGCCGACTTGGCCGCCGGAGAGGTCTTCGGTTTTTGCACGCATGCGTTTGACCCAGCGCTGGTAGAGGAGTTCGTTCTCGGCTCGGAGGTTGATGGGGCGGATGACTTCTTCACGGGTGAGTCCGGCGGGGTCGGTGAGGGTGAGGAGGACGCGCTTTCCGGCGAGGCGGTTAAGGCGGCGGGAGATGTTTTCATTTTCAACGAGGGGCTCGCCGTTGATGCGGGTGATGAGGGTTCCGGGGAGGATTGGGTCATCAAGGATGGCGAGCGGGCTGCGGTCGAGGACTTCGAGGATTTTGATGCCGGGTCCTTGGTGTGCGGGATCGGGGAGGATGCCGAGGGAGGCGGTTTTGTCCGCCGAGTCATACTTGGGGTAGTGGCGCCCGCCGGTGTGGGAGGCGTTGAGCTCGCCGAGCATTTCGCTGAGCATTTCGACGAAGTCGTAGTTATTATTAATAGAGCTAAGAAACTTCTCGTACTCCGCGCGGTAGAGATCCCAATCGATTCCGTGGAGGTCACTGCGGTAGAATTTTTCACGGACCTGACGCCAGACGTGCTCGAACATTTCCCGGCGCTCGGCGGCGCGGTCGATATTCATTTCACCGGATTTCTGGAGCGATTTGGCTTTTCCATCTTTTGTGCTGATCTCGTAGAGGCGGCCGGCTGAGATGACGAAGAGTTTCTCGCCGTCTTTACTGATCTCGAGGGCGGAGGGGGCTTTATCATTTTCCGCCCCGCTGATGGTGCCGAGGATTTCGGTCTCGTCTTTATAGAGGCGGTGGACCCAGATCTTATGCTCGTCGCGGTCTTTTGCCATGTAGTAGAGCTCGCGGCCATTGGGGGAAAGGGCGGTGCCGGCGAGGTAGGTGGAGTGGATGGTGAGGCGCTCGATGCGGTCCGGGGTGGACTCGGGATCGAGGGGCTTTTTTTCCTCGAAGAGCTTTTCCCAGGCTTCGTCCTCAATGAGGTCGCGCTCGTCCTCGCTCATTTTGAAGAGGCGGTGGGCGCGGTTGGTGAGGAAGCCGGCGTAGACGTCGAGCTCGTATCCCCAGCTGCCGTGGTTCTTTTTTCCGTGGCGGTTCGAGATCCAGAGGATGCCCTCGCCATTCCAAGCCCACTGCGGGTTCATGTCGTAGTAGCCATTCCGGGTGAGGTCGATGAGGTCGCCTTCTCCGTCGGCAGAGATGAGGTAGACATTTTCAGCCCAGCGATTTTTTTGGAGGGCCATCGCGAGGAGGTTTTTGCTATCGGGGGACCATTGGTAATCGATATCGCCATCCGAGTAGGAGTAGGAGCGGGAGCCATCGAGGAGCTGGAGGGACTTCCGGGTTTCGACATCGAGGATCATGAGCTTCTCGCGGTCTTGGAGGTAGGCGATGCTTTTTCCATCTGGAGAGTAGAGCGGCTGGAAGGTTTCATCGTCTGTGGTGAGGAGGGGTTTTTCGGTGAGGACGGTGGAGAGGTGGAAGTGCTTTTCTTCCTCACGGGCGATCTCGCTGGTGTAGAGATTCCAGCTGCCATTACGCTCTGAGGCGTAGACGAGCTTGCGGCCTTCGGGGTGGAAATCGACACTGCGTTCCTGCTCTGGGGTGTTTGTGATGCGGCGGGTCGTTTTATGATCGACGGAGGTGACGAAGACTTCGCCGCGGGCGATGAAGGCGATTTCTTTTCCATCCGGGGAGGGGGTCATCTCGGTGATGTCCTCCGAGAAGCTGACCATTTCGGCATTTACCTTATCGGCGGAGCGGATCGTGATGGCGAGCTTCCGTGGCTCGGCACCGGGGTTGTCTTGGAGGTAGATCGAGCCATTATAACCGTAGGCGAGGCGACCGGAGTCCGAGCGTGTCAGAAAGCGGACGGGGTGGTTTTCGAAGGAGGTGACTTGGGTGGGCTGCGCACCTTTTTCAAGGGATCTTTTCCAAAGATTGAATGAGCCGCTTTGCTCGGAGAGGTAGAGGTATTGTTTTTCGTCTATCCAGACGGGATTACGGTCTTCGCCGGGGAAGGCGGTGAGCTGGCGGTGGGAGTTTTCAGCGGTGTCGTAGAGCCAGATGTCGCGCGCTACGGAGGACTGGTGGTGCTTGCGCCAGTCATCTTCATAGCCTTTACGGTCATGGTAGAGGTAGCGGTCTCCGGAGGGTGAGAGGGTGAGATATTCGGCAGGGGTGGTGAAGATCTGAGTAGGTTCTCCGCCGGAAAGGGCGACTTGGTAGAGCTCGCCGATGCGGCGGTTCGGGATGTCGAGCGAGGCGGCGGCATCTTGGCGCGTAGAGCTGAAGAGGACGCCTTTTCCATCGGCGGTGAAGGCCCAAGGGATGTCGTCGTTTGAGTGGAAGGTGAGGCGGGTGGCGCTGCCTCCGGTGGAGGGCATTACGAAGATGTCGTCATTCCCATGACGGTCCGAGGCGAAGGCGATCGACTTGCCATCGCGGGACCAGACGGGGTGGAACTCGCGGGTGATGTGCTGGGTGAGCTGGGTGGCCTCGCCGCCCTCGGCAGAGACGGAATAAAGGTCGGCCCCGTGGGTGAAGACGATGGTCTCGCCGCTCGGGGAAATCGCGGGGTAGCGGAGCCATTCGGCCGCAGCACTTAAAGTGAGGAGTGGACAGAGGAGGTAAGGGAGTGAGCGCATGCACCTTATTCACAAATATTTTGAAGGCTGTGAATCTCAAAAGGGTCGGGCTGGTCTGTGAGTTTTATCTCGGAGGCGCATTTTGAAGGACCTGCGGTGCAAAATGTGCCCTTGGGCAGCTCTCGAAGTCTTTAGAATAAGGTTCCCGCGATGGTTCGGAACATGCGAGAGGAGAGGAGTAAAAACACAGAGTATGATGAAAAAAACGACTATTACAATAATTGCTGCAGCCTCGCTCAGCGGATTCCTGCAAGCCGACCCTATTGAGAAACCGACTCCCGATAAGTCAACTGATGGGGTGGTCCCGGCCGAGATCACGCAGACCGTTGCGGAGATCGCAGCTGACAATGAGAACTTTACTGTTCTTGCGAAAGCGCTCAAGGCTAGCGGACTGGACGTGGTCCTTTCGGAGAAGGGACCTTTCACGGTTTTCGCGCCTACCGACGCCGCTTTTGCTGAAGTCCCAGCGGAGATTCTCGCCTTGCTGATGAAGCCTGAGGGCAAAGAAAAACTGACGTCGATTCTCAGCTACCACGTTGTTTCCGGGAAGGCACTTTCGACGCAAATTTCGGCTGGAAAGGCACGGACTGCGAATGGATCACAAGTCAGCATCTCGATGGAGGATGACAAAATTATGGTGGATGAAGCCACCGTGACCGGTGCTGATATCTTGGCCACCAATGGCGTAATTCACGTCATCGATAAGGTGCTTATGCCTGACGAATAGTGACTGAACTTAGCCCAGAAAAACCACCAGCAGATTTCTGCTAGGTGGTTTTTTTCTGCTACGACGCGATTACCACCTTGCCACCGCTTTCTCGACGCACGTTAGGGTGTCATCGAGATCGCCGATGGTGTGGGCCATCGAGATGAAGCCGGTTTCGTAGGGGCTTGGGGCGAGGTAGACGCCTTGCTCGAGGAGGTCCCAGAAGAGCTTTTTGAAAAGGGAGAAGTCCTGTTTGCAGACGGTGTCGACATTGACGATCTCCTCGTCGAGAAAGTAGAGGCAGAACATCGAGCCGACTTGGTTCACCCGGTGCGGGATGCCTTTTTCCGACATGATCTTGCGGAGGCCGGTGGCGAAGTGATCGCCGAGATTCGCGAGTTGGTCGTAGGCGCTGTGCTTGCTCAGCTCGTTTAGCTGGGTGAGGCCGGCGACCATTGCGAGGGGATTCCCACTGAGGGTTCCCGCTTGGTAAACTGGTCCATCCGGCGCGAGCATGTCCATGATATCGGCGCGCCCGCCGAAGGCTCCGACGGGGAGTCCGCCGCCGATGACCTTACCCATCGCGGTGAGATCCGGGGTAAAGTTTTCGAGTTCTTGCACGCCGCCTTTTGCGAGGCGGAAGCCCGTCATGACTTCATCGAAAATGATGAGAGCACCATGCTTCGTTGCGAGATCACGCATCGCCTGAAGGTAGCCCTCGCGCGGGAAAACGAGCCCGGCATTGGCAGGGTAGGACTCGACGATGATAGCGGCGATGTGCTCGCCGTGTTGCGAAAAAATTTCCTCCAAGCGCTCGAGATTATTATAAGGTAGGGTGATTGTTTCAGCGGCGAAGGAGCGGGGGACGCCGGCGGAATCCGGCTCGCCAAAGGTGAGGGCCCCGGAGCCGGCGGCGACGAGGAGCGAGTCGGAGTGGCCGTGGTAGCAGCCCTCGAATTTGACAATTTTATCGCGCCCAGTGAAGCCGCGCGCGAGGCGGATCGCGGACATCGTGGCCTCAGTCCCGGAGCTCACCATGCGCACCTTTTCCACCGAGGGAACCCACTCGGTGATGAGCTTCGCCATTTCCACCTCATGGGGATTCGGGATGCCGTAGGAGATGCCTTCTTTTGCCGCCTCATGGATCGCGGCGGTGATGACATTGGGCGCGTGGCCGAGGATGTTCGGGCCCCAGGAGCCGATGTAGTCGAGATAGGTTTTGCCATCGACATCTTCAATCCGGGAGCCTTTTCCTCGGCGGACGAAGAAAGGGTCGCCATCGACATTTCGGAAGGCGCGCACCGGGGAATTCACCCCGCCGGGAATCAGGGTCTTCGCTTTTTCGAAGAGCTTTTGAGAAATGGGACCATTCATGGGGCGAGTCTCATCTGGGATGGGAAAAGGCGCGAGTGGAAATTTTACCCGGTCGCCTGAATAAGGCATGAAATGAGCACGTCTTATGGGGAAAGAAGAAATCGCCTTTCCTGCTGCCGTTTCTCCGCTAACCTTAACCTTGCGATGAAAGTTCTTCTCACATGCGCCCTCCTCCTCGGCGGAATTCTGCCGACCTCCGCCCAGCTCAATGACGACCCTGATGTCGTCTACGTAGAAGAGTTTTCTGAAGCACCGATCAAGCTGCAAGTCGCGAAACCCGGCTGGGTTTTCTCGACTAAGAAGGGTGGGAGCAAGCGAGGTGCCCTCAAGGTTGATACCAATGTCGAGCTTGTCGGCTTCACCGAGAAGGCCTACAAAATTCGCGGCACGCGGCAGGATGGAATCGGCGTAAGCGGCTGGGTCAGCCCTGCGGCTTTGACTGCCAAGGACAAGGATTTCGCCTCGAAGATTCAAGCCGTCTTCGAACGCCAGATCGTCGTGCGTGAATTGATCGCGAATAATGAAATCGCCATCGGCATGACTGATCTCGAGGTAGACCAAGTCTTGGGGAAACCCACCAAGAGCAAGGTCCGCCGCACCGCTAAGGGCCAGTCCGCCACTCTCGAATACATCGACTACGAGATCGAGAACCACTACGCGAATTTCCGCGATCCTATTTCGGGCGGCATCTACCGCCAGCTCACCCACCAGACGAAAGAGGAGAAGTCCAAGACTGTGGTGGAGTTTGAAAATAACATCGTCATAGCGATCGAAGAGAGTGAGGACAATGGCGACACCCGCCGCCGCATCGTGGCGACTCCGATTCTTTTCTTCTGGTAGGGAGCTCCCTATTTCATGCGCCTGAGAGACGCGCCGTAGATCGCCGTCAGTCGGCGTTCCCAAGCTGATCCCGATTACTAGATTCAGGTCGCTAGAGATGAGTAACTTCTCGCCGCGCGCTCAGACCAGCGGATCTGGCCTCCTTTCCTAAAGGTCACCATTTCGGCAGCGCTTCGATCGCCACGCGGTCAGCCGCAGGCTGGGAAGCGAGCCACCGCTGCGCTGCTGCCGGATCGAAGTTTCTCCAATTCGTCACGAGGTTCCTCACTGCACAGAGCCGCTCCTCGGATGGGGGGAGGGAATCGACCCACGAGCGAGCGGCGGCGGGGTCGCTTGCCATGAGGTCGATGGCGTGTTCGGAACTCTTTTCGATCGAGGCGTTCGCGTAGTAGCCCGTCCATCCGGCGGCTTCACGGGACTCGGAATTTTCGATGAGGTATCTGATGGCTTCTCCCTTAAGAGCGGGTCCCACCACGTAGCGAGCAGAGGCTGCAAAGCCTGCGAAACGCGCTTTTTCATCGCCTTCCAAATCCCCGAAAGCTTCTCCGAGGCGCGCCTTCTCCTCTGGCTTCCACTCCCGGAGTTGGTAGGAAATATCACCCCCTGGCTCATTCAGGGGTCCACTGACAAGTGCGGAGATGAGGTCGTCCGCTCCTCGGACTGGTCTTGCTAAGATCGCAGGTGACGACCCATCTTGGAAAAGTGTTTGGAGATATTCCCGATCCTCAGCAGAGGTGAGGCTCGCCAAGCGCTCGTTCCGCTGTTCCGGTGTCCTTGCTCCTGAGACAGAGAGCCGAAGGAGGTTTTTTCTTTTTTCATCGGAGAAGTTTTGCTCGGCCAGAAGGGGAAGTGAGTGATCTGGATCGGTCCGCACGGCGTAATCGAAGAGTGATTCCCGGAGCTTTGCCGCTTGCTGATCGGTAAACCCTGAAGCTACCCAATCGAGCGAGAGCCACTTTGTGACATCCCTTTTAGTTCCATAAAAAAGCTGGCGAGGGTTGCTGGCCAAGTCGTCTCTCCAAGCGGCAGGGAAGTCTGGGAGGCGCGCGATCAACTCATCTTGGTCGATCATTTGTGAAATGTTTTCAGCCCCGAGAAAGGTCTTGAAACCATCGGGCCGATCAAGCAGGGAATCAAAGACGGCATTGAAATCCGATCTCACCCGCTGACTGATCAATGCTTTTTCAACCATGATCTTGGCTGGTCCATCAAGCGTTTCGACCATCGCTTCTAAGGCAAGGGAATGATCCCGAGCGATTAAATAAAAGAAGGAGCTGAAGTGCCCAAGATTTTTGTCAGAGATGGGCATGATCCTTCGCAGCTCGGCCAAGGCGAGCTTGGGATTTTCTTGCGCAAGCGAATTTAAGAGGCCTGCCTTCCGGTGAGGCTCGGCGATTTTCTCGAGTGCTTCTTGGAGCGCGGCGGGATGGTCTTCAAGAAGGTGGGAAATTGAGAATTTATGTTTCGATGTCCTATTCTCGCCAAACCATACGAGGAACTCGCGTGGCTTTTCCTGCGCCCAGCGCTCGATGGCGATCTTTTCAAAAAGTGTGAGCGCGAAGCCGCCCCGGGAGTCGAATTGTCCACCCTCAATCCATGACTGGATTTCGGAGACCGGGAGAGTGCGCGCCAATTCCATGGCAGCTCTCAGGCGCTGCGATTCGTCAGCGAGGGACCGGATATTTTGCATCGCGCTCCGCTGAGATGAACGTTGCGCCATTCGGGTATTTTCAGGTGGGAGATCGGAAAACTTTTTAACCTTAGGTGATTTTTCGATTCCTCTCCAACCCAGGAGAGCGAAGGCGGAGAAGGCGAGCAGACCAGCAAGCAGGGTGGTGAGTTTCGAGGAATTCATTACGTGCTCTTCATTCGGGGTTGTTCTGGCTTACATCGATAGCCAGTTTTGTGGCTTCAGCTCCGGTCAGGGAGGTAGTTTCGGTCCAGGCCTTTGCTCCTTCAGGGTCATCTGTTTTCCAAGTTTGATAGGTCTGATAAACTTGGTTCAGCCGCCGGTCGGCGATCTCGCCCAAGTCACCTTCTGGAATACTGCGCGCCCATTCCATCGCCTCCGCGAACTGCGCTTCCTCAGTGAGTTTCTGGGCGATCGTGGAGGCGCCAATTTGATAAACGAGAGGTTCGCTCTGCTCGTTCAGCCAAGCGGCATAGTTCTGAGGGTCAGCTTCTGCAAACTCGGCTCCGAGAGTTTTAAATAGCGCGCTCGGTTTTCCATGAGACAGGAGAAGATGGTCCAGAACACCGTGAGGATCGGACGCGAAGACCTGGCCGATAAATTTCTCCGCCGGGGAACGCCGTCGAGGTAATGAAGCGACGAACCATGGGGATGCTGCATCGAGCTCATCCTCGCGTAGGGATTTCCGCCCGAGGCGAGGATCTTACCGACGAGTTCGAGCGCCTTGCCGGGGTCACTTTTCAAAAAGAGTTCCCCCAGCTCTGCAAGCTGGTCTTGGCGCAGCCAGCCCGCGGATGATTCGGCTATTTTTTCGGCCGCTTCCTGGTCGGTTTTGAGTATATCCTGAAACCGAAGAAGTTTAACTTGTGCCAATTCTGCCGGAGCCTTGATGTGATCCTCCAGCGATTGCAAATGAGAGGGGTTGTCAGCAGCTAGAGAAGAAAGAAGATCAGAGGTGGCCCCCCGGTAAAGCCAATCCTTGGGACCTTTTGCGAGTTCGAGAGCCAGTTCGTATGCCTCGATGGGAGTATCACGCCCGAGAGCGGCTAGGGTTTTCGAGTCAATCACTCCTCCGTGCTTCCGCAGGAACTCGACCGATTCACGCGGGTTTTCAGTATCGGCCCATTGTTGATATCCGGTGAGCGCTCGGCTTCGCCATTTCTCGGGAATATCATTGGAATGATCACGCAGCCACGCGGGATGAAATTCGCCCAAGCCTCGCATGACCCAGCCGATATTCTCATGGTCCGCTTGGTCGGAGTGGAACGCGAGGACTGCAGCGAGGGCCTGCTCAGGTTCATGGCAGGTCCAAGCCCACCAAGGGTATTTTTCAAATTCGGTGCCAGCCGCCGCCGCGAAGGCTGAGGAGCGATCAATGCGGATCCAGTTAACAAAAATGAGTTCGTTCAACTCTTCCGCGCGGTCGCTGCGCTGGAGGTAGCTTTGCCAAAATTCTTGAATCCCGGCGGGGTCGGCATCAAGGAGCCAGAGCGCGAGCCGATCGTAGAGCTCCGGAGCCGGAACCGAAGCAAGAGTCTCGATGCTATCGTCCGAGCGGAGGAGCGAGAGGATGGGCGCAGAGCCGAGCGAGGCCGGCCTTTCCTCCGGGCGTGAGTCTGAGGCGGGGTCACTTTCTATCGAAATGAATCGGGAATGGACTTGCGAACCGGCAAGATAACCAAGGATCGCCATCGCGGGAAGAATAAGGATTAGCGATTTCATGGTCAGTTAGAAAAGATATCTGGAAGGGGAGTAAGGTCAATTCAACTGTCAACCTGAGATCAGGAGGCCGATCACAAATTCTGCTTGGAGGACTTCCTCGACCCACAAGATTCGGAAGGCTTCGTGATCGAGCGACTGATCACAGCCACCGGAACCGGCCTTGCATTAAGTGGGAGAGAGACGATGAATTCACGAGATACCAAAGCCATGAATCATCCCCACCTTTTCCAGCCTCTTACCGCCGGCGCCTTTTCCCTCCCGAATCGCATTCTCATGGCCCCGCTGACCCGGGTGCGCGCGGATGAGAATCATGTTCCGACCGACCTCATGGTGGAGCACTACTCGGATCGCGCTTCGGCGGGCTTGATCATCGCCGAGGCCACTGCCGTGATGGAGGGCTGCTCCGCCTTCGGCACCGAGCCCGGGATTTTCAATGGCGCACAAGTCGCCGGGTGGAAGAAAGTGACCGATGCGGTCCATCAAAAAGGAGGCCGCATCATTCTGCAAATCTGGCACGGCGGGCGCGCCTGTCACCCGGACTTCAATGGTGGAAAAGAAGCGGTCGCTCCGAGCGCAATCCCAATCACGAATGACGAGGTCCATACTCCCGAAGGGAAAAAGGCTTACTCGACCCCACGCGCGCTCACGCTCGAGGAGATCCCCGACATCATCACAGGCTTCCGCAAGGCCGCTGAGAATGCCAAAGCGGCTGGCTTCGATGGCGTCCAAGTCCACGGCGCCAATGGCTACCTCCTCGACGAGTTCCTGCGCGACTCGGCCAATAAGCGGACCGATGAATACGGCGGCGCGATCGAGAACCGCTGCCGTCTTTTGCTCGAGGTCATTGATGCTGTGACGGGAGTCTGGGGAAGTGACCGGGTGGCCCTGCGCGTCTCGCCGCTGAACAGCTTTAATAGCATGTCGGACTCCGATCCCGTGGCGCTCTACTCCCACCTCGCGAGCGAACTCAACTCACGTGAGCTCGCCTTTTTCGAAGTCATGCGGGCAGATTTTCTCGGGGAGAAAAGCGGGGACGTGCTCACTCCGATCCGCGACAAGTACGAAGGAATCCTTATTTCGAACATGGGCTACACCGCGGCTGAGGCAGATGCCCAGATCGAGGCCGGCGAGATCGATGCCGTCGCCTTCGGGACGGCCTACCTAGCAAATCCAGACCTTCCTGAGCGCTTCGAGGCAGGTGCCGAGCTGAACGAACCTGATCCCGAGACCTACTACGGAAAAGGAGCCAAGGGATATAATGACTACCCCGCGATGGAGTCCGAAGACTCCCGGGCCTAATTTTCTAGAGAAAAAGCGAAGCTCTGCGCCCTGAGCAACGTATCCCTCCCATGATGAAGATCCCCACCCTCCTTGCTTTCCTGACCTCTTTTCTGTCTGCCGAATCATTATTTAATGGCAGAGACCTCTCGAATTGGCGCGTCGATTCCGAGAGTGAAGTGGTTCATTGGACGGTTCAAGACGGCGTGATCCACTGCCAATCTGGTCCTAAAAAAGCGGCCTCACTTCTCTGGACGAAAGCGGAGTTTAGCGACTTCACCCTTTCGCTCGACTACAAGCTCGGCGAGGGGGTTATCGACTCCGGCGTCATGCTCAAGCGGGCCCACGATCAGATCCAGATCGGCACCTCCGGTTCTCTCAAGCGCGACCTAACCGCCTCTCCCTATATTCCGAAAAAGGGCTATCCGGTGGAGGGAAAAGAGGCGATCGCGGCGGTGAAGAAAGACGGCTGGAACACCCTCAAAATTCAAGTCAAAGGAAGCACCTACAAAACTTGGCTCAATGGGGTCGAAGGAGTCACTTACACCTCGGACACTGCGATCGAGAAGGGTCCCATCGGCCTCCAGCTTCACCAAGGCAACACGATGGAGATCTCCTTTCGAAACATCGAGCTGAGCAAGCCCTAGCGGCAGGTTAGCTTCGGGTTTTTCGCCCATTTAAAAGGGCACCCACCCAAGTGTAGCGCACCCCATATTGATAGATCACGAGAAGAATTCCGGTGACACTGAAGCTGATTAAGAAGAACTTGAGCCAAGCCGAGACCTCCCAATCTTGCACCAGAATTTGAAAAGCGACCACGAGAGGAAAGTGACCGAGATAGAGCCAATAGGAAGCATCTGAGAGATAGCGCACGATGGGCTGGCCGCCATTGAGATAGCGCCGAAAAAATCCAAAGAGACCGATAATGAGCAGCCAGCTCAGAAGCGAAACTCCCATCTGCGCGTAGTAATGACTATTCGTGAAAATGGCTGCTCGGGTCACCAGAAAAAGAGGAAGCGCCGCGAGAAACCAGAGCCACCAGCGGGTGCCCGCCTTTTCCTCCCACCAGCTCCGGCCGTAGGTAAGCGCGCCGAAGAGAAAGAAAATGGCATAGTAGGATAGCTTCGCGCCCCACGGGAAAATCCCCGTCGCCGTCCCCGGCCCGTAGGAACCGGGCATGCCAAGCTGAGCCCAGAAGGTGAGGGGAACCAGCACCGCGAGACACCAAGGAGATTTGACCAAAAAGGCGGGCACTCTCTTGCCAGATTTTCTCCAGAGCCAGACGATCGGGACGAAGATCGCGAGCAGCCAGAGAAGATAGTAGAGGAACCAGAGATGATAGAAGACCGGGAGAAAAACGCCCCACCAATACCAAGAAAAATTTTCCTTAGGAGGCTCGACGATGGCTCTCGTTTCACCGAGCAGCATGGCGATGCGCTCGCGACTTTCAGCGAAGTTCTCACCGAGCGGGATGGAAAGGGCGCGCGCGATCTTGGCCACAGTTTTTTGATCCTTCCTCGCTTGATCCTGCGCCGTGTCACCGGCGGAGTTACTCGCCCCGGGATCCGCGCCGGCCTTCAGCAGAAGTTCTACCCCTGTCTCTTTCCCGAAAAAGGCCGCGGCCATCAAGGCAGTCCCGCCGTCTTTGCCGCGCCCTTCAAGGTCGGCACCTCCATCTAACAAAAACTCTGTTACGTCGTGGCGGTCAAAGATGACCGCAAGGTGGAGAAGCGGACTCCCGTGTGGGTCGCGCGTGTTCGGATCACCCCCGGCCTCGAGGAGCGCCGCCACTTTTTCCACATCGCCCTCGATGACCGCTTTGCTCAAATCACTGAGCTGAATCTCCGCCGCTGGGCGTTTCGGTTTCGCCGCCTCTGCCCACGCGCTGATGCCGAGCATGATGGGCGTCAGCAGGATCGTCCCTGCGAGAAGAGGGACTCCGATCCTGAGAAGGCGCTGTTTGACGAGACTTCTCAAGCCTCGTCTCTGGGCGAGCATGGCCGTGAAAAATCCACTCACGATGAAGAAGAGAGGCATTCTCGAGGCGTGCACCAGATCCACGAGAATGCCAAAACTCCCCGGATCAGCCCGCACGTCTTGGACCCACCAAGCGGGATATCCCATAAATGACATCGCCGAGTGGAAGAAGATCCCCACCAGCATCGCGATACCGCGGAGGCCATCGAGAAAGTGGTAGCGCCCCCCTTGGATCATCAGAGCGAGACTATTCAAAATGACAGCCGTCAGGCGACCGCTTTTTTGCTTAGGGGAGGGCTCCCACTTTGCTATCCCCTCCGCGATCTTAAAAAAATCTCACTCCAGAAAAAGCGCGTCTCATGAGTGACCTCAGCTCGTCAAGTCAGATCCGGGGAGCACCATCCAATGGGCTCTCGCCCTTCCAGAAGGAGACGGCTAGAACCACGCCGCGCGCTTATCGATACCGGACGCACCTTTTTCCAGAAAGATCCCGCCGCAGCCGCTGCGTGGCTTCCCACCAGCGGCCTCTCGCTAGAGCAGCAGCGCCTTCTCGGGCCGTGAAAAAAACGGCGGGGGAGGAAAGCACCCCCGGAAGGCCATTCCGGCCCCGTCTTTCCCACCACTCCACTCTTCCTTTTCGCGCGAAAGCAGCTTATTTCCTGCCCCCGGTTCTCAAAAACCTTCGCGCCTTCGTGCCTCCGCGGTTAATCTCCCGGCGTCGCCCCGGCACCCCCACCACTCGGTAAGCTCACCTAGGAACCTAGTAGCCACCCCATCATGTCCGTCGAACTCACGCGCAACTTCTCCATCATCGCTCACATCGATCATGGCAAGACGACCCTTTCCGATCGTCTCATGGAAACCTGCCAGACCATCACCCAGCGCGAGTCCCAAGCCCAGCACCTCGACTCCATGGATCTCGAGCGCGAAAAAGGGATCACCATCAAATCCCACCCCGTCACTCTCTCCTTTAAGTCAAAGGACGGAAACACCTACAAGCTCAACCTCCTCGACACCCCCGGCCACGTCGATTTCTCCTACGAGGTCTCCCGCTCGCTCGCCGCTTGCGAGGGCGCCATCCTCATCATCGATGCCGCCCAAGGCGTCGAGGCCCAGACCATGGCCAACGTCAACCTCGCCATGGAGCAAGACCTTGCCATCGTCCCCGTCCTCAACAAGATCGACCTCCCCGCCGCCGACGTCCCCCGCTGCCGCCAGCAGCTCGAGGACATCCTCGCCATCCCCGGCGAACACGCCATCCCCGCCTCCGCAAAAAATGGCATCGGCATTCAGGAAATCCTCGAGGCCGTTGTCGAACTCGTCCCGCCACCAAAAGAAAATCCCGACGGCCTCCTCCGCGCCTCCGTCTTCGACTCCCTCTATGACCAATTCCGCGGCGTCATCTCCTACGTCCGCGTCGTCTCCGGCGAGATGAGAAAAGGCGACCGCATCAAGCTCTTCCACACCACTAACAGCTACGAGATTAAGGAAACCGGCATCTTCACTCCCAAGATGAAAAAAACCGACAAGCTCTCCACCGGAGACGTCGGCTACATCATCGCCAACGTCAAATCCTCCGCCGAAGTCAAGATCGGCGACACCATCACGCACAAAGACAAGCCCTGCCCCGAGCCCCTCCCCGGATTTAAAGAAATCCGCCCCATGGTCTTCTCCGGCATCTACCCCATCGACAGCTCAGACTACGAGAACCTCAAAGTCGCCATGGGCAAACTCCAGATCAACGACGCCGCCTTCACCTTCCAGACCGAATCCTCCACCGCCCTCGGCTTCGGCTTCCGCTGCGGATTTCTCGGCCTCCTTCACATGGAAATCATCCAAGAGCGCCTCAGCCGCGAGTTCGACATGGACGTCATCTCCACCTACCCCTCCGTCATCTATGAAGTCACAAAAACCGACGGAGAAGAACTCATCATCGACAACCCCACCTACCTTCCCGAGCAACAAATCATCGAAGAAATCCGCGAACCCATCGTCCGCATCTTCATCATGCTCCCCGGCGACTACATCGGCGACGCCATGAAACTCATCATGGAAAAACGCGGCGACCTAGAGAACACCGAAACTATCGACGAATTCCGCGTCCTCCTCACCGCCACCGTCCCCCTCGCCGACATCCTCGTTGACTTCAACGACCGCCTTAAATCCATGACAAAAGGTTACGGCTCCATGGACTACGAGCACGCCGGCTACCGCGCCGCCAACATGGTAAAAATGGACATGCTCATCGCCGCCGAACCCGTCGAAGCCTTCTCCACCATCGTCCACCGCGACAAAGCCGTCGGCCGCGGCCGCGAGCTCGCCGCCAAGCTCAAGGAAGTCATCCCCACCCAAATGTTCGTCGTCGCCATCCAAGCCGCCATCGGAGGCAACATCATCGCAAGAGAAACCATCTCCGCCATGCGTAAAAACGTCACCGCAAAATGCTACGGCGGCGACATCTCCCGAAAGCGCAAGCTCCTCGAAAAGCAAAAAAAGGGCAAAGCCAAAATGAAAGCCTTCGGCAAAGTCAACATCCCCCAAGACGCCTTCATCAAAGTCCTCAAGTCCGGCGACTAATATGGAGAGCGTGCGTCCCGCCCGCTAAGCAGAATCCAAGCCTCCTGAACCAATGCCCACCGCCATCATCATCGCCGGTCCCAACGGAGCAGGAAAGACCACCTTCGCAACCGAGTTTCTCCCTAAACTCTCCAACTGCCGTCGTTTCATCAACGCCGACCTTCTCGCCCAAGGCCTCTCCCCCCTCCACCCCGAGCAAGAAGCAATCCGAGCCGGTCGCCTCATGCTCCAACTCATCAGCGAATCAGTTGAAGCCAAAGAAACCTTCTCAATCGAAACCACTCTCAGTAGTCGCAACTACCTCAAACATCTCGGCCATTGGAAAAAACAAGGCTTCAAGATTGTCCTAATTTTCATCGCCCTCGACTCCCCAGAACTCGCGATTCGTCGCGTCGCCCAACGCGTCAAAGAAGGCGGTCACAACATCCCCACCCAGACCATTATCCGCCGCTTCAATCGCGGACAGCAACTCTTTCCCCAGTATTGCGATCTCACTGATGAATGGTATTCTTACCTCAATGCCGATGGAACCTTCCACCTCACCGCAAAGCACTCTCACTGACCGCCCTCTTCAGGAAGTCATCGAAGAAGCTGCCCGCGAAGCGGCTGCAAAAGTCCGCGAGCGTAACAAGCGCATGGGCTGGCCAGTAGTCGTGTCGGAGACCAAGCCTGCCAACGAGTCGGCCAAGCCATAGCCCTTTGCCAAATGTTACGGCGACATCTCCCGAAAGCGCAAACTCCTCGAGAAGCACAGAAAGTTTTAGGCCAAAATGAAGCAATTCAGCAAAGTCAACATCTCCCATGACGCCTTCATCAAAGTGCTGAAGTCTGGGGACTGACCTGTAGGAAAGTCAATGAGTGCCAAAACCCCTAAAAACCCACCATTTGTCTGCGGGAAGAAACCCGATGGTTCTTATGAGTTTGGTGAAAGCTTCCATGTCGCTCTTGCTCTTAAATGTGATCCCGACGCTCAAGCTTTTGTAAACGACTTCCCCCAGTGCTCTCGATTTTTGAAAGATCTCGGCCTTGGGGAACAACTTGTTTTTGAAATGCCCGAGCAGGCTCGAAAGACAGAAGACAACCCTCAGATTATCAAAACAGCTTTTGATTCAGGGTCACTTGACGACCACAGAAACTCGATTCGAATCAAGATCGATACCCAAGCGGAAAAAGAAGACTGGAATATTCACTTCAAACCACTCCTGTCACCACCAACACTTGAATCTCAGCAAACTGTATTGATCTGGCTAAGGGAGGCCGCCGGATATTGCCCGTTTAGAAACCTCTCAGAACGCGGACTCCAGCAACTAATTAGAGTTTGCCAGAGCCTAAAACTTAATCCGATATTGGTCTCTGGAACCAATTCATCGCTGGGAGTCTCTGATGTTCGCCCACGATTGCATGCGTTTTACACCCACCCCTTTTTTGATGATGAGAGTGTTGCCAAACAGCTTTGGTTTCTAAATCGCTTCATCAAACAGAATAAAACGATAGCAAGCATAGGCATGATGAGCGGAGCCATGGACGGTCTCGCATTTTTCCTCAATCACCCTGTTGTGTATTTCGAAACCCAACGACAAAGACTGAATAAACAGGGCGAGGAAGAGAAAAGTAGAATGGAGAAAGTATCCGAAGCGATCACAGAACTACAAAGGATCGAATTAAAAAAAACCATCGATACTAAAAATCCATTCCATAAATTTTGTTTCAGAGACCTCCTGCGCATTAGGCGGAAGCTCAGTGAAATCAGCAAGAATGCCACGAGTGGTAAACCTTGATTGACCTCGCAGTTCCTTTGCCATGAGGCCACTTGAACTTGCGACCATGTTCAGAAACCCACAAAGGTTCTTGTTCATCTTTCACAGGCTTCAGAACTCCTTGAATATCGAGTGAGTCGCGACCCTTTGCGAAAGCTGGCTTCAAGTGCTTTTGAATCGTGCGCCCTTCTCTCTCATAGCCAACCATCATGCCTTCGGTCATTGACCAAGCGTAGTCACCGTTCACAAAGCGAATGATCCCCTTGTCAAAGTAGTGTTGCCCAACCGTGTGGTTTGGCCCGACAGGTTTGCATTCGATGAAAAGACCGTAGTGACTACTCAACACCATCGATGAGTCGCCTCCGAATTTAGGATAAAAAACAAGATCGGGAGTCTTGCGGATCTTAGTGCCGTCATAGTTCTCAACCTCTTGCTGTCGCGTCACTTTTTCAAAAGTGCGCTTGCTGAAACCAGGAACCAGCTCCTTCTTAAAAAGCTGATTTTGAATCACATTTCGCAGCCACATCGTAACGTCATCCTCCTTTGCCGTAGCGATAGGATGAGGGCCTTTTCTGAGCACCACGAAGGCTTCTTTTAAAACCTGATGAACAACCAAAATGACAGGAAACGGCAGCGAGTTGGGCAGCTCATATTCGTCTGGACCTACCCCAAGAAAATCTCCGTAGTTTGATCCTCGGGAGAAGAACCCCTCTGTTCTACTGCGGCTCATTTTGGAGCTTCGAGACCACAAGCCTCAAGGTGTTGGCTGATGATGTGTTGAGCGCAGAGGCGGGCACGTGAGGCGGTCCACCATCGTCGTTGATTAAGCACTCCGATCAGGAGTCCCTTTTTGCCGGGAACCCTGACCGTAATCCGGCTCGCTCCATGGCGATCCGCTTGCTCCATTGCCTTCCGGAGCAATGCAGGGCTAATCGAAAAAGTTTGGCCTTCACGTCCGATAGACAGGAAGCTCCATGCTTTACGCCAGCGATCAGTTTGGAATTCAGGTAGCACCCCGACCTCGGCAGATTCGCCGCAAATTTCGAAGAATGGTTGAATAAGTCCCCACAACACAGTGGCAAAATCCGTTTGGTCCTTGGGCCTAGTCACCTCCAGCGCAGGACGTCCTTTCTTTCGATAAGCAGCAGAGGTGAACAAGGTGTCTCGAATCACCTGAGCATCGTCGCCGTCCAAGCCATAGAGCTTGAAAATGAACTTATCGATTTGCTTCCACGGTTTCGAAACATCTTTCTGCAGCGAATTGGTCAGCTTCAGTAACTTGTTACTCTGAGGCTTCGTCAATTTTGCAGGGTCAGGAAAAGGAATCCGATCAAGATCCTGCTTGATGAAGCGCATGTAGTCCGTCCCCTGAGATCGACTCACCATCAAGACGAAGTATCTGAAAAGAGTGCTGTGAGTGATTAGATAAATCAGAGCTCTCAGTCGCTCCGCTTCAGGATGTCCCGAACACGAATAACCGTAGTAACTTTGCGAAAAGGCAACCGCTTGGTCAGCGAGATAGGCTTGAGGAGTGTGAGGATCTTCGCCCGGAGCTTGCGGAATTATAACTAATGGGGGCTGATACAGAGCTTCTGATCTCGGGCGCTGGGCTACGGAAGTTCCATACAATTCTCTATAACTGCAAAGATCACGGTAGCTAATTTCATAGCTATTCTGTTCTTTTTCAAAAACAAGAAGGTCCCCGAGAAACGTATCCTCATTGAATGTCAAATCCGGGGATTGGTTAAACCCTTGACCCGTTTTTTCTTTCTTTGGGTCTCGTATTTTCCACGTGTCTCCCAATGACATAGGGAACGTCTCCAAGATTTGCTCAACCACCTCAACATCCAGCCACGTCCCTAAAGAAAGTGTTTTAAGAATCCAAGGTTTCTCGTTTAACGAATCCGCACTCACTAGCTTCGCTGACTCGTAGTCGATACGAAAGCGACCAACCGCATTCAGAGCCTTATCTTGAGGGGGAGTAGAGAAGTAGAATCGATGGTTTTTCTGCGGCTTTCGATTCTGTGCAAAAATCAAACACCAAGGAGCTTTCACCCCCTTCCAAACATTGGTGGATCGAAGATCGGTTCCATTGATCAACCCATTGATTTCGATTCCCTTCAAAAGAGCCTGCCAAGTCTTCAATCCATTTCCATGAGTTGTCTGAAAAAGGCGACCGTGCATCGCGAGGGCGATGATTCCTCCTTCTTTAGCCCATTCAGCAGCCCTCCAAAGAAATGGTAGGTCGGGATCTTTATCAGGATTTTTATAGTCTTTTGCCAATTCAGGAAGGCCGCGCTGCTCCAGCACTCTCTTTCCAATCGCCGTAAACTGAGCATCTATGACCTTCCCCTTCTGCCCAGCAAGGCGCTTGGCTTCCTTATCATTTACGAGAGCATTCTGAGGTGCCTCCGGGCGCAGGCGTGTCCACGGCGGATTCCCAATCACGATATCGAAGAAGCCGTTGAAATGTGACGGCACCTCATTACCCAAACTTCCTAGAGAAAAGGAGATGCCTTCGGTGTCGTTTGCATCCTCATCCCCAAAGCGATGAAGAACAGTATCCCTAAGATTCTTGGGAAACTTCAAAATCTTTGGCGGCCTCTGGGATCCATTGATCTCAATCGCCGTGATGTAGAGACTCAAAGCAGCCAGACGTAGAGCCGACTCACTCACATCAAAACCCCTCAACTGCTGGTAGAGAATCTCATGAATGATTTTCTTATCAGGCCGCTTGCCATCCCGCTCCCATCGTTCTTGGACAAGCCGCCGGAAAGTCAGCACGAGGAAAATTCCCGCCCCACAAGAAGGATCGAGAACCTTGGCCGAAGCCTTATCCGGCGCACTTCCAAAACACTCGTCCACCATCAACTTGGCAATTAAGCGCGGCGTGTAATGAACACTGGTTTGCTTTGAGAGCACCGGATCCGCTTTGTGACTAAAGCTCTCATAGACCTGACTTAAAACCCCCACCGGAATGTGGGCAAAATCAAAGTCCTTCCAGTCGAATTCTAGCTCCGACTGAAAATCAGCCCCCGTCCCACGCCAACCTTTCTGGATGGCCTCCAGATGAGTGAAGAAGACGGCCCCCGCTTTCCTTTGCACTCGTTTGTAAAATCTAAGATAGGCCTTTTTTCGGGCTTCTCGATCATCATAGGAAGTCCCCTCATCGATCAGTGTTAGAAAATCTCCATTGAAGGTCTCATCAAGCCAAGCAGAGGTAGCTGCCGCTTTCTCAGCGTTTGAAAAGGCATCCTTCAAATCACTCGCGGAAGGGCAAATCTCAGGGAGTTCCGGCTTTTTGACAATTTCCCGATCAATCAGGAATCGAAAGAAAAGCGACCGCCCAGCCATCGAAAGAACTTCCAGTGGAGGCAAAATTTCTTTCTCCACAAACTCTTCAGTTGTTCGAAGCAGAAGATCGTAAATTAACCGATAGACGTAATCCGCTCCAGAGGCCGTTCGCTTTTCACTGATCGTCTCTTGAACAAGACTTTGAAAAAACAGGGGAGCATCCGGCTGAGATTGCTGAATACACCTGAAAGGAGCTGGATCAGGTGATCCAAAATCCAAGGAATCCGAATCACTACTAGATTTCGATGAGCCTACTTCATCAGCTGAATTGGCGTGAAATCCAATAGGAAAAATTTCAAGCGATCCCTGCCGCACAACCCCAAGCCATGCCGGATCACTGCGGTTCGCCAAAACCCTCTGTGCCTTAACGATGGAATCTGTTTCCTTCTCACTACGAGCATCCAAGAGATACAGGAGTGCTGTTCCTTGATGCTCAACGACACCATCCACAAGCACTTTTTTGGAATTAGAACCACGCGCAGGAAGAAGATCCAAATACTCGAGTTGCTCAGGAACAGCCTGAGCTGGGCAGAGATCAACTAAATCGGGACAACCATACGACCTCACCTCATCGGCAAGTGGTTTCTGGTTGGACAAGACGGTTTTCATTCTCAGGAGTCTTTTAGAATGAAGTGAATACGATAACAACTTTAGACACCTCAAAGATTGGAACTTGTCGATCTACTATAGTCGATTGTCGAGTTCTGCAGCACGGACAGTGTTCAAAAGAGTATTTCTTAGAAGTTGCTTCAAGCAAATCTAAATTTCGACCGAACCCTCCGCGAAAGCACCGTCCTGTTGAACGATGCCGATAACATCCGCAGACTCCGCAAAGATTAGCAGCCTGTATATTTTCTTGCACATTTGCAAGATTATGTGATCTTAACTCCAAAGAGATGACCATTACCGGAGAAGCAATTCAAGGCCTGCAATCACGCTACGGCTTTACCCAACCTGAGATTGGGCTGATCAGTGGATACGCCCCGCGCTCGATTGCGAACTGGCTCAAAGGAACCCGCCCGACTCCAGCGGCTCGCCAGAAATTTGTCGAACTTCGCCGTCTCTTCACCGCCCTCGAGGGCCTCGTTGAAGATCCCGCCGAGGTCAAAAACTGGCTCAACGAGCCCAACACCGCCTTCGAGGGATCCACGCCTCGCCAAGTCATCGAGCGAGGCGAAAGCGACCGCCTCTGGCACATGATCCACTTCATCGAGTCCGGATAGGCGGGCTAGCGAAAGCCTCTCTCTCAACCCGAGTCTTTTCCCTCAAGCAGCTCTAGAAATTGAGCGGGAGAATAGACCGGCAAAGTCGCTCGCTTAAAGTCCTTCAAGTTACGAGTCACCACACAATCAGCTCCATACTGCCTTGCCGCCTCGTGCAATACCCCGTCCTCGAAGTCAGATAATCCTGAGCTAAGAGCCGATTCTAAAACGGCCCGATTGATAGGTGCTACCTCAAAGAGCGAGAGCAAGCCCTTCACTTTCTCCAAGCTTTCCACCGGCGCCAGTTTGCTCCCGATAAGGTAGTGGAGAGTCGTCACGGTGGTGGCGCAGAGGGCCCCTTTGCAGACTGACTTCTCAATCGCAGCCAGAACCAAGGCCGAATCGGCAAAGAATGGCTCCCTCCTCGTCAAAACATCGAGAACGACATTCGTATTCACCAAGGCAATCACGAGTGCTTTTCCTCAAGGTAATCGAGATACTCTTTCTTCCCAGCAGTCTCATCCTCCAAGCAACCCACTAAAGAAGCGGTGACAGGTGGAAGCTTAAGCTCCTTCTCGCTTGTCCTCCCCGCCGCCAAAGAGCGTAAATAATCGCTCACGAGCTTCGAGACCGAGGTCTTCCTCTCCGCCGCCTCACGCTTCGCCGCGACGATCAGCTCATCTTGAATGTGGAGAGTCAACTTCGACATGACGTAACTTTATCTAGAAAGATACGTCACGTCAACTCTCCCTTTCCACGCTACTCTCTAGACCCGCAGCCAACCCTTGGAAAAAAGAAGGCTTCAGGATTGCCCTCATTTTCATCGCCCTCGACACTCCAGAACTCGCGATCCGCCGTGTCTCACAGCGAGTCAAAGAAGGGGGGCACAACATTCCAACTCCAACCATCATTCGCCGCTTTAGTCGTGGCCAAGCACTCTTGCCCGAATATTGCAAAATTGCTCATGAATGGTATTCTTATCTCAACGCCGATGGAACCTTCCACCTCACAACCAAGCACTCTCGCTGATCGCCCACTCCAGGAAGTCATCGAAGAAGCCGCCCGTGAAGCTGCGCAAGAAGTCCGCGAGCGCAACCGGCGCATGGGCTGGCCAATAGTTGTCTCGGAGACCGAGCCTGCCAGCGATTCGACCAAGCCATAGGCCACCGCAAAGTGCTAACCCCGGCGACATTTCCCGAAAGCATAAGCCCCTCAAAAAGCAGAAAAAGGGTAAGGCCCGCAAGGCCCTTCTTCTTTTCTCCGCTCGTGAAGATCCACCGAGCCCGCCTCATTTCAGGCGCGACTCCTAGTTATTTTTAGGTCAATCTCGCCGCCCACTCCGATGTTTCGTCCCCCGACAATCCCCGCGCTTTTTCGTGAGGGTAAGAAAACTGCTATTCTCTCGATTCCGCTCATCATTGGGCAGGTCGGGCAGATGCTCATGATCATCGCGGACACGGTCATGGTGGGGAAGGTGGGCGTCACTGAACTAGCGGCGCTGACCTTTGCCAATGCGGTTTTTGCGATCCCCTTCGTCTTCGGGATTGGCCTGATCACGAGTATTTCTGTGCTGAGTTCTGGTGCCGTAGGGAGGAAGGATGAGAGCGGTGCCCGAGCCACTTGTCGGAATGGCTTCTACCTCGCGCTCGCGGCCGGCTTGTTCCTTTTTCTTCTTTCTTCGGCGATCATTCCTTTCCTCAGCTTCTTCCGCCAACCCCCCGCTGTCACTGCCGCGGCCCCTCCTTATCTCTTTCTTATTCTCATTTCCCTGATCCCCGCGCTGGGCTCGCTGGGTTTAAAAAACCACGGCGATTCGCTTGGCCATCCCTGGCCATCTTTCTTCATTTTTCTGGGTGGGGTCCTTCTCAATATTGCCCTTAATCATCTCCTCATCTTCACGCTCGGATACGGGCTCGTAGGAGCGGGGTGGGCCACCCTTATCTCGCGCATTGCCATCTTGGTCGCGATGCTCCTGTGGCTTGATCGCGCGAAAACACTCCGCGACCTTACCCCGAACCATTGGCTCGCCCGACCTGATCCCGCCACCCTGCGCAAGCTCCTCACCCTCGGGATTCCGGCGAGCCTCCATCTTTTGGCCGAGGTCGGAGCCTTCTCGGCGGCTGGCTTTCTCGTCGGCTTCTACGGTGAAGTTCCGCTCGCTTCCCACCAGATCGCCCTCACCACCGCCGGCACCCTTTTCATGATTCCCCTCGGCCTCGCCATCGCCCTCACGATGCGGATGGGAAATGTCGCGGGAGCGGGAGAAAAGGAGCGCTATCCGGCCATCATTTACTCGGGTTGGATTCTCACCGTCTTCTTCGTCGGCCTCACCTCGCTCTTTTGCTGGCTGGGGCGAAATGTCATCGCCAGTCTTTATGTCGATGACGCCGCAGTCATCGCCCTTGCCGCGAAATTTCTCATCGTTGTCGCCGTTTTCCAGTTTGTAGACGCGATTCAAGTCGTCTCCGGCGGTGTCCTGCGCGGGCTTGAGGATGTCAAAGTCCCGGCCTGGACCGCATTTATTTCCTACTGGATTTTCGGCCTTCCCATTGGCTGGTTTCTCGCCACTCGTGCCGAGCTTGGACCGACTGGAATCTGGTGGGGGATTGCCATCGGACTTACTGCGGCTTCTGGTATTCTAACCGCCCGGGTCTTTAAAATAGCTCGCTAAAATCTCGGCCAACGTTTGGGAAACTCGGCTCAATATTGATCCAGCCAAGCGAGTCCGCGCTCCACTCGCCGATCTTCTCCGGCGCAGCGCATCAGCGATTCTGCACCCGCCATCGACTGAAACCCTATCCTTCTTTTCTTTACGCGGCTTTGGCGAAGCCACCCCCGTCCTCTGGTCATTATCTTGAATTGAAATACCCGAAGCTTTCCCCGCTGAATATTCGACATCGGCCGCGGCCTCTTTACTCTTCCGGCGTGAGAGTCCAATCGGCCAAGTTCATCAAAAGCGCTGTCTCCCTGGAGCAATGCCCGGCGGCAGAGCTCCCTGAGTTCGCCTTCATCGGGCGCTCGAATGTCGGGAAATCGTCGCTCATCAACCTTCTCACGAATAAGGACGGCCTCGCGCGCGTCTCTAAGACGCCCGGACGCACCCGCGAGCTCAATTTTTTCAAAATCAACGACATCTGGAGCCTCGTCGATCTTCCCGGCTACGGCTTCGCCAAGGTCTCGCTGAGCCAGCGCGAGCAGTTCAATGAATTCGTCTCGGAATACCTTCTCGGGCGCGAGAATCTCTGCGGCACCTTCGTCCTCATCGACGCGCGCCACAGCCCGCAGAAGATCGATCTTCAGTTCGTGCAGTGGCTCATCGAGGTCGGCCTTCCCTTCGCGCTCGTCTTCACCAAGATCGATAAGGTCAAAGCGACCCCGCTTGAGAAAAACATCGAGCTTTTTAAAAAAGCGATGAAGGAATGGAGCGATGGCGAGCCCATCATTTTCAAGAGCTCAGCCTCGAAGCGGGTCGGCTACAAAGAACTCCTCGGCTTCATCGATGACGCGATCCAAGCCCAGTAGTTCATGAGACTTTCCCTCCTTCTGCGAAGACCAAGCTGGTGAAGAAGTAGAGTGGGAGCGAGCGAAAGATCATCAGGCGAAGGGGTGATCTTGGCAGTATCACACCCCCGCGCAAATCAATGTTTCTCGGTAGATCGTTCGTCGTTGCGCTAGGGCAGAGATCGATTTGCGATCCCCTCATGTGGGAGGGGAATGACGACCCGCTCAGAGCTCTCCCAAAGCGCTCGCTTCGCTGACCGGACGAGCTATCTTCTCAGAGTTAGTTCCTGTGGTGCTGCCGTCAGTTCAAAGCCATCGGAGAAGCGCACCTTGAGGGGCTCCTTGCTGAAGTTGTAAGCGGCATAGGTTTTCTTGCCGTCTCTAAGAAAAACGTTCGTGAAGGGGTGATCCGCGGTGACCCGCGCATCATTTCGCCCGAGCTGATCGAGGGTGTTCAGCCAGTGATACATAAAGGCATGGGTGTTCCCGCCCTCGAGGCTGCAGTCGGGGTTTTTATCGAGATAGGCAGCTGCTGACTCGGGATCGCTGAGGGCATTAAACATGACGATGAGGTCGCCCCAGCCGTTGTTGTAATCGGTCCCGCCCTCGCGCTTGCTAACAAGAAAATCGTGATTCTTTTTCACGTAATCAGGGTGGCGGCCCATGGAGATCGAGGCCGGGGTGAAGGGGAGCCAGTTGATGCCGTGGATGCAGTCGATATCGGCCGAGAACCATGTCGAGAAGGACCCTTTTCCGCCCCAGATCATTCCGAGGGCCACGTTTGGGAAGTTTTTTGGGAAATTAGTTTCGCCGACGTCGAACCAATATTCTTCCACCGCGGTGCGCTCGGTATTGTAGAGGAAGGTGCCGAGATCGCGGACGGCGTCATCGCCCGTGGCCTCGCCCCAGAGCATCATGCTATACCAAGCGTTCATCGATTCGGAGGACGACTCTTGGTTATTACCATCACCGAATTTCGCATGTCCTGAGGCCCAGGAATGCCCCGCGTAGATATCGAAGCAGCGGAGGTGAGGAAAGAGGGGGTCGTCTTGCTTAGATGAGGCGATATCGCGGATGAGGAGATTTACCATCGGGCCCCACTTTTTTGCCCAAGCGGGATCAAGGCGGGCCACTTCAGCAGCAGCACGGATGAAGTAGCCGTAGTGAAAATGGTGGTCGTTTAACTGGGAATCACTGCCATAGGACGCCTTGCTCCCGATAAGCGTTCCCCACGTTTTGTCGTAGTAAAATAGCGGAGCTTCCTCGCCGGGCGAAGCGGTGAACCAGTTCTCGAGGCGCTCGCGGATCTCGCTGACAAATTTTCCCTGAAGCTCTTCCTCGCCAATCACTTCGGCGATACCACTGAGGGTTGCCAAGGTGCCGAGGTGCTTGCCCTCCCAATAGGTATCAGCGATGTCGCTTTTTCCGGGAAAGCTTTTTAGATAAGCCACCATGCGCTCGCGATCTGGAATTCCCTCAGGTGGAAGCATCGGGAGGAGGCCCTGAATCGGGATCGAGGTGATGAAGCCCTCGCCTTCCGCGAGCTTCATCTCGCCGCGCACCGAGCGGTAGCTCTGGCCGGTCAGCGGAGCAGGGGAGTATTTCCATTGGTGGGGGTAAAGGGCAAAAAGGGTTCCTTTTTTCTGACCCTCAAGCATCTCGGTCTCGAACTGATAGGAGGTCTCGAGCTGGCCGCTTTTTGTTTCCGCTTTGACCTCGGTGCGGGTGACGTGGTTGTGCGCGTAGCTCTGAAAAAGCGCCAGCGTCTCAATTCGCTTATCAGGGAGGAGGGCGATGCTGAAGTAGCTCTGATCCGAGTCGCACTGCCACTGCTGATCTTCCGGCCGGATCCACCTAGAACCCGTCGGCCCGAAGAGGCCGTAGTGATTCCCCCGCACGGTAAGCCCGAGCGTCGCGCTCCCATCTTCGCCCGACCACACCACTGCTTTGTCCGCGAGCTGGATTTTTCCTGAACCACCCTCCACCTCACAAAAAATAAAGGGGCTCCCGTGGCCTAGGCTGGTTCGTAAAATGGCGTCTCCTTTTCTAAACTCCGCCGTGATGAACCACGCGGAGTGGCCCGCAAGCCGCGCATCGGGAAATTGCCCAGTCGCAGAATGGCCGATGAAAAAATCGCCCGTCTTAGTGACCCCGCCGCCCATGATGTGACCCGAGCTTCCGATCAGCCCAGACCCCGGATAACTCACGCCTAAACCCTCCGCATGGCAGACCATCCCGAGAGGGTGGGGGAACATGTTCTGGGAGTGCTCTTCCCAGACGAGCGAGCTCCACCATTGGTTAGTAGGGGTCGCGCCAGTGAGCTCAGCGGTTTTAAAAATCTTCTTCGGCAGCGCATCGCAGATGGAAGGTCTCTCGAGACTGTAACTCCCCCCTCCGAGTCGAACCGACTTCCCAGTTTCTGCAGACGCGTGAGCCAGCAGCAGGAGGGTGAGACAAAGTAAATTGCGAATCATGGCAGACCTTCTAAGCCAATCCAATACACGAGGAAAGAATAATGCAAAATTATGCAAATAACTACTGAGCAGTGCCTACTGAGCAGTGCCTACTGAGAAAGTCTGTAGAACCCGGCCTTCTCAGACCAGTCACAGCTGTATTTGTAGTTTGTGGGAGGCCAATAGCTGTTCTATTATTGCCTTCCGCATGAAACTCCCCCTCATTTCGTTTTTTGTCCTCTGCTGCCTGCCCGCGTTCGCGGAACTAGAAATCACGGAATTTGTAGCAAATCCCGCAGATCTTCTGCCCGATGAAGATGGCGACTTCCCGGACTGGATCGAGCTGCGCAATACCGGTGTGGGGAGCCTCTCAACCGCGGGCTATCACCTCACCGACGATCCTGACAATTTGACTCGTTGGCCCCTGCCATCCGTTAATCTCGCTTCCGGCGAGTTCCTCGTCATTTTCGCCTCCGGAAAAGATCGCTCAGTCCCAAGCGCGAACCTTCACACCGATTTCAAGCTCTCCCAAGACCCGGATTATCTCGGATTGAGCCGGCCCGACGGACTCCTCACCACTAGCCTAGATTACCCTAAGCAAGTTTACGGACTGAGTTACGGGCCCGGGGGATACTTTCTCAACCCGACGCCAGATGCGGCGAATGGAGCGGCCGACTTTTCGGATTACGTCCGGGATACCAAGTTCAGTGTCGACCGCGGATTCTACAACAACCCATTCTCATTAGAGATTACTTCAGCCACCCTTGGCGCAGCCATCTACTATACCACCGATGGCACCGAGCCCACCGTCTCGAATGGGACGCTTTATACCGGCCCGATCTCTATCAGCACGACCACCGTGATCCGCGCTCGCGCTACTAAAAGCGGGCTCCTCAGCAGCGATGTAGACGCTCAGAGCTACTTCTTTCTGCAAGACGTCGTCGCCCAACCAGCAGCCCCGAATGGTTTCCCCGCAACCTGGGGGATCGATAACTCCACTAGCAACGGAGCTACCAATCTTCCCCGGCCGGGCGATTACGAGATGGACTCACGGGTGATCGATCAATTCGGCGAAGCAGAGGCGATCGCGGCGTTGCAGAGCCACCCCACCATCTCAGTCGTGATGGATCCTGATGACCTCTGGAATGAGAGCACCGACTCTGCTACGGGCGGGATTTACTCCAATCCCTACGGCGGCACCGGCAATCAATTCCTCCCGGGCTGGGGCGAGCCCCGTGAGTGGGAGCGGGCCTGCTCGGTAGAGTTCATCGGCTTTGAAAAGGTCCCTAAGCTTCAGGTCAATGCCGGGATCCGCATGGCGGGAAACTTCGCCCGCCATCCGAATCGTTTTAAACATCACTTCCGCCTCACTTCCCGCCGGGAATATGGCGACTCCCGATTTCGGGGAGAACTCTTCCAAGATACCGATGTCGATACCTTCGATGACTTCATCATGCGCGGCGGTAATAGCGAATCTTGGACCTTCCCGGGGAACAATAACGCCGGACTCGGAACGCGCTCGACAGTCCAGTATGTCCGGGATCAGTTCTATAAAGATGGGCAATTTGACATGGGTCACCTTTCGGCCCACTACCAATACTTTCACCTCTATCTCAATGGCGCCTACTGGGGGCTTTACACACTGATTGAGCGCGTCGACGCAAATTTCCTAGCCGAGCACCTCGGAGGAGAAGCGGAAGATTATGACGTCCTCAAACAGGACAATGATCTGAGCGATGGCAGCCGTGACGCTTGGGAAGAAATGTTCACCATCTCGCGCGGAGGAGTGGCCGATGCTGCGAGCTACCAAGCGCTCCAGCAGTATCTCGATCTCGATAACTTCATCGACTATATCATCTTTAACTTCTGGGCTGGCACCGTCGATTGGGAGAGTAACTGGCGCGCAGGAGGCCGCAGCCGGGGGGATAACCCAGATGGCTTCCAATTCTTTAACTGGGATGGTGAGCGAGGCTTGGGCGACCGCTTCGGAACTAAAAGCTACACCTTCGATAGCACCACCCCCGCGCGCTCGTGGACTTATCACCCGACCGAGATTCACCACGATTTAAAGCTCAATCCCGAATATCAAATCCGCTTTGCCGACCGCGTGCAGAAGCATCTTTTCAATGACGGCACTCTCACCGCCGCGCGATCTTCCCTGCTCTATAACGAGCGCATCGAGGAAATCCGCGACGCTCTTATTCTGGAATCGGCCCGCTGGGGTGATCTTCAGCGCCCCTCGAATCCCTACACGACCGAGAACGAGTGGGAGGGGATGCTAGAATTTATGAACGATAGTTTCTTCCCCCTCCGAAACTCGGTCGTTATTAATCAATTAAGAGTCGGCGGGGTCTTCCCCGGAATTGATGCTCCTAGTTTCAATCAATTTGGAGGACAAGTTCCAGACGGCTTCCCCCTCCTAATTTCCGCCGATACCGGCACCATCTACTACACGACCGATGGCAGCGATCCCCGCTTGGAAGGGGGCGCGATCAGCCCATCTGCTCTCGTAGGCTCCGGCACAAGCAGCGAGAGTGAAATCGTTTCCTCAGGTGACCTTTGGCGGTATAACGATGATGACCTCGCAATCGCTTCTACTTGGCGCGACCACGCCTTTGATGACTCACTGTGGAAAGAGGGCCCCTCGCCTCTCGGCTACGGTGGGGTTTCGAATACCACCATCGCCACAACGCTTGTGAATACTCCCATTGTCACGGCCTACTTTCGTAAGGAGTTTACCATCGCGAGCGCCTCTGCGGTAGTTTCATCCTACCTAGAAGCAAGCGTCGATGGAGGCGCGATCTACTATCTCAACGGCGTCGAGTTCGCCCGAGACAATATCGCCGCAGGATCCTTTGACCACAACACGCTGGCCACTTCAGATGGAAATGAGGGCGTCTTTGATCGCTTCGAGATTCCTACCAATCTTTTCCAGACTGGGGCCAACACCCTAAGCATCGAGGTTCATAATGGGACAGCCTTCAGCGGCGACATGGGTCTCGACGTTCGTGTCACTGTCGGAGAAATTACAACCCCGGATTTAAATGTCAGCATCGCGCAGACCGTGCGGGCACGGACTCTTGATGCAGGAACGTGGAGCGCCCTCACCGATGGCGCCTTCTACCTCGGCGAGCCAGCCAGTTCTGCCAATCTCGTTATTTCTGAAATCCTTTACGAGGCCTCCGGTGCCGGAAATGACGAGTTCATCGAGCTGCTCAATATCAGTGATTCGGTCATCAGTCTCGCGGGAGTGAGATTTGATGCCGGTATAAGCTACCAGTTCGGCTTGGGCGATCTCTTGATTCCCGGTGAACGAATCGTCCTCACCTCTTCAGAATACAGTGGACGGCTTAATAATGGAGGTGAACAGGTCCGTCTTCTCGCCGAGAACGGCGAAATTATCGCTGACCTCGCCTACAATGATAAGGCCCCATGGCCGGCTTCACCAGCTTCTGGTGGCCTCTCCCTAGTTCTAACAAATCCCCAAGCGGCTCCTGACCCAAGCTTGCCCGAGAACTGGATGCCGGGCCTCGCTCTGAATGGGTCACCGGGAACCGGCGACACCAGCGGCCCTCCCCCGGGAGCGAATCTGAGAGACTTTTTCTTCGATGGAAAAGAGGCCTCAATGGCCCTCTCGAATGGCAATCCCGTCTTCACCCTCCCCCGAAATCTCGCTGCTGATGGTGCCTCCATCATCGTGGAAACTTCGGATGATCTCATCTCATGGGAACCGGGCGGAGACTATGAAGGCTTCGTTACTTTGCCTGACTCGGGCGCGGCCATGACCTGGTCCTTCGCTCGCGACCGACCTAAGAAATTCGTGCGAGCCCGCCTTGTCACTGCACCTTAAGAAATGACCTCTTGAAGGCCCCACCGGAGGGATCTGTAGAAAGCGATCGGGGCGCATGGCTTCTGACATAGGAAACGAGCATGGGGGCCAGCACCGCGAATGTGAATCTTCACTGGAGCTTGGACCTGAGAAGTTTATCGAAGAGGCGTTCGCCAAGAAGTGTGCGGGTTGCGATCGTCATCTTGCTTTGCATCGTATCCACGTAGCTCGACTTTGGATCATCGTCACGGAGCGCTTTCTTGACAGCTTCTACAACCACTCCCGGGCCTGGGCAGTCTTTGTAATTTTCATGCATCAGCTCTTTGTAGTTCTCCACCAAAGGGAGGTAGGCTTCGGGGATTACCAGCTCATCCAACTGTTTTAAGGTGGTTTCCTCAAAACCCGTTTCAATGGGTCCCGGCTTGATCATCGAAACGTGAATTCCAAACTCCTCCACCTCAAGCCGGAGTGCGTCCATGAGTGCCTGAATGGCGTGTTTCGAGGCAGAATACCACCCCATCACCGGATAGGAAATGTGGCTCACTATCGAGGCAAGTTGGATAATGCGGCCTGATTTCTGGGCTCGCATCATCGGGAGGGCCGCGCGCGTCACCTCCATCGCGCCGAAGACGTTCACCTCGAACTGCTTTTTCGCCTCCTCTAGCGGGACAGCCTCGATAGGCCCCGAGACTCCATAGCCCGCATTATTAACGAGAACATCCAAGCGGTGATGTTTTTCAGAAATATCTTGGTAGAGTTTGGTTATCGATTCGGGTTCGGTAACATCGAGATAATGTGGCTCGATATTCGATCCCGCCATTGCCTCGAGCACCTTCATGCTGCGGGCTGCGGCGATGACGTGGTAGCCGTCCTCGGCCAGAGTCGTGGCGATTGCTTTTCCAATTCCACCGGAAGCTCCAGTGACGAGCGCGATTTTAGGACGATTGGCCATGCCCTCAACTCTGCATCCGCCGTGCCTGCTCCGCCCACCTGAACCTACAGAAAAATGGAGCCTCTGATCGTGCAAAATATCCCTTCATCAGAACTTTAATTCGCGCAAATTTCCTCGTCTCAGCGCAAAGGTGGCTTGCTTTCAAAGCCGACAGGACTTCCAAAGCGGCTTCTTCCGTCACCCGGTTTATTCAGGGCAATACCGGCATCGCCCACTGGCGCGACCAATGGCGGTTGCGTGACCTAGGTCGGGCTGCCGACTGCAAGTCACAAGCGGCTTTCCGCTTGCCGAGGTAGTTACCGAATCTAACAGTAATGCTATCGGGCGAGCCCACATGCTGCGCGTGCTCCTCCATGAAATGATCACCGGTGCGAAATGCCGCAGAAGAATTATCGTTTCAGAATGCCAATACCAATCAACCTCCAGAAAGAGTGAAGAAAAAGGTCGTCCCTTCTCCCTCTGCAGATTCGACCCAGATCTTATCGCCGGAGCGCTCGAGGATGCGGCGGACAAAGGCAAGTCCAATGCCGGTTCCTTTCCGCCCTAAGCTATTCTGCCCCCGGTAGAAATACTCGAAGATCCGAAGCTGTTCTTCCTCAGCAATTCCTCGTCCATTATCCCGGACGAAAAAGACGATCTTGTCACCCTCCGTGCGACTCCCGATCTGGAGGGTGAAGTCCTCCTGCTTCTGATCCGGTCCGTGAATCACCGAATTCCCAATTAGGTTAGCCAAAAGGTGGGTCACCAGCGGAAGTGATAGCATCAGCGTGGGGAGTTCCCCCACCTTGACATCGACTTTGAGAGAACTCTGAGACTGTAAAGCCTGGTCCACGAGTGACCTCGTTAGAGAGACGAGATCGACCTCCTGAAGCTCCGACTCACTACCCTCATGCTGCGCAAATTGGAGCATCTCGGTCACGAGTTCGCTTAGGGTTTCGAGTGATGCAGCCCCATTATCAGCGAGCGCTTTGAGATCAGGCTCGCTGGCTTTTCCTTGGAAGATAGAAAGCGCCATGAGAGGAGGCTGGATCTGCGAGCGGACCTCATGTGCGATGATGCTTGCGAACTGGCGTAGGTCGTCGTTGTTTTTTTCAAGGACGATGTTTCGGGAGATAAGAAAGCCGCTGAGGCCGACGCGAATTTCATCCACGAGATCCTGAGTGTCGCGAGGCCACTTGACGCTGCGCCCTTTGACCGTCTCGACCCAGCCGGAAAAACTTTTACGAGGGTGGAGAGTCCCGGAGGCTGAGACTTCTTTTTCAAGATTCGGATTTCCGGCCCACCGGACTGTCTGAACTATTTCCTTGCGAGTAATCATCAACCAAGTCTCGACGCCGAGCGGGATGGCGAGAAGCCCCGCCGTAGTCGGGAGAAAGTGGGAAAACTGCGGGAGATCTTCGGCGATCGCCTCGGTTAAGAAAGGTTGGGAAGCCGCCCTTTTACTTAGCGTCGCGGCGAGCTCTCGCAGATCACTCTCACTCGGTGTTTCTCCATGGGTGAGAATGGTATCGGGGTCGATGAAGGCAGCGCCTGATGAATCGAAGATCGAGGTAAGCGAGGTCAGGCTTCTAGAAAACGATTCCTCAAGGCTAGCCACGGGATCCAGATTTCGGATCAACTCGAGAAGGTTTTTCTGGCGCTCTAGCTTCTTGTGCTGAAGTGCCGCCTTTTCAGCGCGAGCGAGCTGTGAGGATAGGACCAAACCGAAGAGAGAGCAGGTCGCTCGAAGCCCGTATGATACAAAGCGCTTGCTCCGGTGATGGCACGCCACGAGCCCCCACAGCTTATCATCCACGATGAGCGAAACACTCATCGAGGATTGAACTCCCATGTTCCGGAGATACTCCAAGTGGATCGGCGAGACACTGCGCAGAACAGACTTGTCCAAGGGAGTCGGCCTTCTGAGGCGGGGGTGAATCGTCGGAATGATCGGCGCCACCTCTGCATCAACATCGTGAATGAGGCGCACCCAGTTTTTGAGATACAGCGCCCGCGCCTGCTCGGGAATATCAGTAGCGGGGTAGCGGAGATGAAGATAAGGCTCCATCTCCCTCTCACGAGCCTCGCCGATCACTTCGCCGCTGAAATCTTCATGAAAACGGTAGACCATCACGCGGTCAAAACCGGTGAACTGCTTAATACTCACCGTGATGAGTTCAGCAATCTCCTCGACACTAGAGAGCTTCGTCGTGGTCTTAAGCGAGCTCTGCACGAGTTGAAAATAATTATCCAAACTCTCACTTCCTTCATCCCCGTGCCGGCGGACTTCAAACTCGACGATATTTAAATCCTCCGGGCTGACATGGGCGATAGCGTCACAACTCAGAAGGGTGCCATCTTGCCTAACAATATCGATAGTGAAAGGATTGACACAGCCATCAGCAGCCGAGGCCAAAAGACTGACGAAGCGCGCGCAGTGATCTTCTACGAGGTAGTCGGTCAGGGACGTTCCGAGAAGATTTTCAGAAGAAAATCCCGTGAGGTCTTGGCAGTTTGCGCTTACTTGCTCGATGCGTAGGCTCTCTTTTTCCAGGACGAAAAGAAGCCCGTGATTCTGGATCGAGCCCGGAATGGTGATAGGCTCCTCAGCACAGCTTTTAAGATCTTGGGGATTCATTGAGGAGAAAATCGGTGAAAATTGAGAAAGTCTCCGAAGCCGCTTTGCAGGCTTCCTCGGCTTGATCTGTTGAGAGAGATTGCTCAGCCAGCCATTGACAAAATCTCCTCCAATGGGCCGCCGTTTCATCGCCGAAACCGCCCAGGAATTGCACCGTCATTGGATCGATTTTAGGGAGATGACTCTCCAGCGAACGTCGGATTAGCTGCCCGCCGTGCACACTCCCCTCGATCACGTAGAGGGTGCCCAGCGAACGAGTAAAACTGGGCTCCGCGCTCTGAAAAAGAGACCCGTTTTGGACCTCCGCATGCTCGCCTCCCAGATTCCGAATATCATCGCCCAATCTTAGATAGCGCCGAAGCCGACTTTCCGGATCAGGCAAGGCCGACTGGACCATGGTGGGCCAGCTTAAATTACCGCTGCATTGAGCGAGGGCGCCTTGAAAGCGATCGAGGTAAGCGCGGTAGGCTGCAAGCGAGGCAGTAATTGAAGCGACGTTAATCGCCTCATCAAGCGCACGATGGCTATCCTGAGTGCGCCTTCTCAGCAGATGAAGCAGATTCGATGATCCTGCGGGATGGATGGATTGAGTAATGCACGAAATTACCTCAAGGGGATTGCTTTCTGCAAGTCCTTAAGGCCTAGCCTTACCCCTCGGAAAAACCTAACTGATGGCCCTTTTAGGCCAGAGGCAAAAGCATGCTCTGGCAAGAATACTGCAAGCCTAGTCTCATGAACTATAACCATCTTCACTACTTTCATGTTACTGCTCAAGAAGGGAGCATCGCGAGAGCAGCGAAACGGCTTAACGTGAGCCAGCCTACCATCAGCGAGCAGTTGAAACAGCTCGAGTCCTACTTCGGGTGCCGCTTGTTTGATCGCCAAGCAGGCTCCCTACGGCTCAATCAGAACGGGCACAAGGCGGTGGAGTTTACCGAGCGGATATTCACGACGGGGGATCGTCTCAGGAAGGCCTTTGAGGGCGCGCCCCTTCCGGCCAAAGTGCGCGTCGAAATCGGGATGGTCTCGAGCGCAGCCCACTCGGTCGCAACCGATCGGCTCGTGGGACTTTTTCGCGATACCAAAACCCTCGTCCGTATTCGTCACGGCGATAACCAGTATCTTTTGCAAGAGTTAGTGAGTTCCGGGCTCGATGTTCTCATCACCGACCGCCCACCTGATCAAGCGAAGGATGACGGGTTGAAGTGCCGTAAAATCATGGCCGCGAATCTTATTTTCATAGCGCCTAAAAGTCTCGGAAAATGTTTTGAAGGTAATCTACCGAACTTCCTGCATCACCGACCTTTCATCAACTATTCTGACCAAAGCAACTTCCGCTGGGAGATTGACCAATATTTTCGGAAACACTTCATCGAGCCTAATTTTGTCGCCGAGGTAGATGATAGCTACTTGATCTTAACTGCCGTCGCGGGAGACATCGGAGTCGGAGTTATTCCGGAGAGTGTTCTAAGAGACTCCGGCCTCGCCTCGCGGGTCGCGATCGTAGGCCAGATCGAAAAAAACCCTAAGTTGTATGCCGTCTACCGCGCCGTCGAACCGACGCAGGAAACCCTGAGGGCCTTGGACATTCTGGAAGGGACGGCCGATGAAAGTAGCGATTCCTACCTCCGCTCTGTCTAGCAGATGAGCGAAATGGCGTGGCCTCGTCCACTAAGGAACCTCTCCGCTAATTAGCCTAAAAAGGAAATGGGCATGCTCGGCTCGATGACTCGGGTCACAGTTTCAGCGGCGCGACAAGCCACATCCTCCGCTTTCACATCGGCGACAGTGACAGAAACGGCGAAAGCGGCTCCCCTAATCCCGAAGAATCGACGGCCCCGCGATGCGGCATCCTCACACACTGTAAATCTTTACCGTTCGCTGAATCAAAAGAGCAGACCGAGCTAAAAGTCGATGAGCTCGAGATCATTAATCTTCCGATCTTTTTCTCCCGCTGTTGGTATTCTGTCGTTGGTGGGCTCTTCTCGATTAAGGGTCGCATCGGGAACCTCCGGGCTTGGCTTCGCTGGCTCCGAAAATTCTCGAGACTCATCTTTCGCTTCGGCTGGTGCCAGAGGTTGAGGCTCCTTTTCCGAGATTACCCTATCTGCACTCAGGGGTTTCTCTACTTCTGCTGTCACCGCCGCGGGAGGGCTTGCTACCACCTGCGCCGCCGGCATGGTGATGACGGTAGGAGTAACTTGAGTCTGCTGCTTGGTCACCCAGAAGGCTCCTAGCAGCAGCAATAAGCACAAAAGAACCACGAGCGCGAGATTAGATAAAAAGACCCTTTTTTCGAGTCTCATCATCAGCGCTCCCGCAGCTTGGCTCCCCTGATTAGCTTGCTCAAAAAGCATTTTCATTTGCTCATCTGAGTGCTCAATCCGCTGCGAAACTTGATCAAGAGTCCCAAGGGACCTTTGGTTACTCGAGTTCACATCTTTCAGCGAAGAATTGAACCCCTCTAAATTCTGAAGAAGCTGCTCATCCTTAGCATTCGTCCGCTCCATCTGAGAACTTAAGTTTCCTAAGATCGCGCTCACTTCCTCTTGCGAATCCGCAAGCTTTTGAAAACTATTTAAAGCAGGGGGGAGGGACTCGGCTAAAGCGGCAACCTGCGATTTCTCATCCTTCTGCCGGTCCAAATGACCGCTGATAGATTTTACCAATCCCAGAAGCTCGATATACCCCTCGCGAAGATGCCGAAGCTGCTGATCCCGCCGATTCGGGCGCCGCCAAGGTAACCAAGACTTTTTAGTGTTCTGCTCCACTTGAGAAATCCCATTCATCCCATCCTCATCTGAGGAGAGCACTTCAACAGCGCTCAGTTCAGGAGGACTGGGCTTAGCATTAGATTTGGCAGGAGAATGGTCTGGCGACATCTGCTCCTCGGTCTCAGGGGGAATTTCATTAGACATAATTTGGGGGGGGTGGGGGAATGGGCTTTGGAAAGTTTTACAGACGAAAACTCTGGGGTGACTTTCGGAAAAACACTCCGCGTGAGCGGCTAGACAAAAACCAATTGCGTTCGGATGAGGAGTGATGTTGGTCTCTCATGCTCAACTGGTCCAACAATTCCGGGGCTTTCACTAGAAATTTTTTTTGGACAGGAAGGCCTGAAAGCCGCAGCTGACTTGAGAGGGTCCTTGAGCTCATCGATACTCATCTCGGAATAAGTCTGACCTCCGCGCACAAATTGCCGGATTTTAGCAGGAGCATCCCGAGCGAGACTTCCTGCCGCATTTGAGAAAAAGAGGACCTTACCACCGGTAGTTGTGAAGCTGGAAACTGTCGTCTGTTTTGCTAAGCATAAAGCGCCATACCTAGCGGCCTCGATAACGGACGAGTTGTCGGAAGTGATCTCCTCGTCTGGGAGAATATCGAGGGAGCGTGCAATATCGAGCTTCTCTCCCACCAGCATACCTGACGAGGCAAGGTGGAGAAGATAGCTTGTGAGGCCCATGCCTAGATCATAGGTGCGACAGTCCGCAGTGTCAAAGCGACCTCAAGTCTCTCCTCCTCGGCAGTTCCCGATCGTTACCCGGCTCACGCCCCTCGAGATGTCTTTTTTAACGGGCCTTTTCTCGATCCAATCGTCTTGCGGCAAGTCGAACTTCGTGAGCGATAAGGGGCCTATTTATCGCTTAACTTACCCCTTTTCGCAAATCCCGCGCGCTCCAGATTTCTCCTGCTAAACAACCAAGCGAACCGCAAGGTTTTCGCGCTCCGGTTTGACGACGTTTCCCAAAGTATTCTCGACTTCCGCGAAAGACCTCATTCACGAAACTCTTGCTTCCGATCACCGCCCCATCGGCGAAGTAGCGCACCCGGCAACTTACCGCCTTACCGATCGCAAGATCCTGAGCCGTGGCCCCCTTCTCGAGGCGAGCCAGCTCCTTCTCCACCTGCGCGCGCGACATCCCCTTCCGTGAAATCTTTTCAACCACCTCTCCTCCCTCCTCGGCCCTCGATGCTTTCACCTCCACCGCTCCTCGCAGTAGAATCGCGCGATACTCCTTCGCGATTCCGTCCTGTGCCCAGGCACGAGAGTTCCCGTCCTTCCTTCGGTGACCATGAAGCGCCCGAACCAAACCAGCGCGCGCCTTTTTCCCACCCGCAGCCGCTTCCCCATAACTACTCCAGCGGTAATCTGCTGGATCAGCGACCATTCCGGCTCGGACAGGATTGAGATCAATGTAAGCTGCCATCGTCCGGGACGCCGTGCCATCTTCTACGATGACACTCTTAAAGCGCTGCTCCCAGAGCGTCCCTGTTCGGCCATTCATCCGATTATACCAGGAAGTAAACCGTTGCAGCAGCCCCTTCATGAACTCCGAGAGATTGTGCATGCGATACATGAAACGGCCCTTCACCTTCTGAAGTCGCGCCAGTGCTTCATCATAAGCTTCCTGCGAGACTTTACCCAGTGAAAGCCCCCGCCGAGCCTCCGCCTCCCCAGCCCGCTCATTCGCAAGCTCTTCCCGCACCCCCTGCACAAAGGCAGCCGAATACAGCCCATCAAGCCGCTTAAAAAAGACCTCATCCCTGAGTCCAAGACATTCCTCTTTTTCAGCCCCCTCTCCCCCCGCACTCACACCCGCCATGGGCGGCACCTCTAGGAGAATATGAAAATGGTTACTCATCACGCAGTAGCTTAGCACCCGGCAGCCCGAGAAATTCTCATACATCCGCATCAGCATCTTAAAATGCTCTCGTTGCTCGTCCCCCAAGACAAAGCGACGATCTACCACCCGAGAGACCACGTGATAAATCACTGGTTTTTTGGGATCATCCTTCCAAGGAGCAAGCCAACGAGACTTCCGCATAGGAGACACCCTAAGCAAACCACCGATCCCAGCGCAAGGGTGCTCTCAATAAAAGGTCTGTCCCTCTGTTTCCGCTCAATAAAAGGTCTGTCCCTCTGTTTCCGTCTGTCCCTCTGTTTCCGTCCTGTCCCTCTGTTTCCGTCCCTCTGTTTCCTGGTGATGCAGGATATCATCGCGGTCCTCTTTTTGACGGTTTCAACCGGGAAGTTCCCAAGCGCTTGGAGCTTGCTGTTTGTGCCTGCTTTAATTTTAGGCCGTCCCTTTCTGGGCTGGGTCATGAACCGGGCGGGGCATGGAGAGCTTCTCTCGCTCTGCGGCCTCGTGCTCGCGCTGGTGGTGGGAGGAAAGGGTTTCGATATGGTCGGGTTGAAGGCGGACCTTGGGGCGCTTTTTATTGGGGTGATGGTCGGTTGGCATCCCCGGGCTAGCGAACTCAAGAAATCTCTGAATCATGTCACCGACCTGTTGTTGGTAGGCTTTTTTTTACAAGTAGGTTTGGAGGGTGCCCTGACTTGGCAGGCTCTGGGTTGGGCGGGATTGGCGTTGCTCCTTCTTCCTTTAAAAAGCATTGGTTTCTTTTTGCTCCTGACCCGGTTTCGGATGCGCGCGAGAACGGCTTGGATGGCCTCATTGTCACTTTCGACTTACAGTGAGTTTGGCCTCATTGTCGCTTCGCTGGGAGTGGCGAAGGGATGGATGGGGACGGAATGGTTGATTGTGGTCGCTCTTGCCCTTTCGCTGAGTTTTCTGATTGCCGCGCCGCTAAATCGGCGGGCTGAATCTCTCTACGATCCCATCAGCGATTGGTTGAAAAAGTTTGAGAGACCGGGTGAGCATCCGGGAGATTTTGCTGCGATTAAGGGGCGGGAACGAGTGGCGATCTTTGGAATGGGGCGTGTCGGTCTGGCCGCATACCATGCCTTGGAGCACCGCTTTCCTGGGCACGTCATTGGCTTTGACCGAAGTCCCGAAAAAATCGCGATTCATCGGGAGATCGACCGGAATGTCCGCCTTGCCGATGCCACAGATTCTGACTTCTGGGAGCGAGTCTGCCCGAGCGATGACTTGGACATGGTGGTGCTGGCCATGCCATCGCATAAGGCGAACCTACACGCGATCGAAACGCTCAAGCGGCATGACTTTGCGGGGGTGGTAATCGTGAGTGGCCAGCAGGACTTTGAGGTTCAAGAGCTGAGGGCAACGGGGGTAGATGCCGCCTTCAACCTCTACGCTCAGGCGGGGACGAACTTCGCAAACCACATCTATAATGTCTTCTTGCAGCAACGGCCGGACCTCGTCGCTACTTGGCGCGCGGCCCACGAAGTGAGGGAGAGCTAAGTTCTCCCAAGGGTTTCGCCATGCGGTATCGTTCGCCTGTTTTTTCCAGACTAAGGTCTAGTGCTCCATCATCCTTAAACTGATGGGTATCTGCTGGTATTTTTTCGCGATTGCTTCGTTGGAACCCTTGGCAGAATCCCGATTCAGAAAAGGGTTCACGCCTTGCACTCGCGAAAAACTCCGGCGCATCTACCCATCATTTTAAGCATTCCGAAGCACTAGTGCGACCGTCTTGTTTTGCCTTTTGAAGGGCGGTGTTGAGGACAAGGAAAGCAGAGAGGATGATTCGCATGGGGAAGGTGCTGAGGTAAAGAAACTCTGGTGAGTAAAATTCGCCAGCCTAATTTAAAACTCCAGATTAAGCTGATAGCGGGTTCCCTTTTTTCCACCGCTGCGGGTGAGGGCTCCTTTCTTGACGAGGTCGACGAGGTCTCGGGTGACTGTTGCGGGGGAAGCTCTGGAGATATTGCGATAGTTCGAGGCACTGAGTCCGCCTTGGAAGCCATCAAGTCCTTCGCGGAAGATGCGGAGAATGACCTTTTCCTGACGGGCGCTGAGCTGAGAGCGATAGCGGTCGAAATATTTGGCCTTCGAGACAAGAAACTCAATCTTGGCAATGCTGAGTTGTTGGGCTTCGAGAATGGTTTCTGAAAAATACTCGACCCATTCCGTGATCTTGTTCGAGCGGCTCCCGCGTGCGAGTTGGTCGTAGTAGTGCTTCCGCTTTTTCTCGATGGTCTGAGAAAGCGCTACCAAGAGAGGTTGTCCCACTGACTGCGAGAGCGAAAGTTCTGAGATGGCTCGCCCGATCCGGCCGTTGCCATCCTCAAAAGGGTGGAGCGATTCGAAGTAGAGATGGGCCACGGCGGAGCGGGCGAGGGCTGGGAGCTTCCCGTGCGATCCCTCAAACCATGTTAAGAACGAGGCCATCTCGGCAGGCAAGCGAGGGGAAGGAGGTGCCTCGTAGTGAACGATGGGTTCATATATGGGCCCGGACACGATTTGCATGGCATCTTCTCCGCTACGGTAGTGGCCCGTCTCTATGTCCTGACGCCCCTGCATGAGAGTTCCGTGCCAGCGCTTGAGTCTTTCGTCCGTAAGAGCAGCGTCGAAGTTTTGATAAACTTCGATGAGAAGTTCAGAAACTCCTTCTTCCGCAGGCGGGATCGTTCGCAAATCTCCTCTTAAGCCAAGCTGTCGCTGCAGGGATGATTGCAGGCTATCGCGATCGAGAAGCTCCCCTTCAATTTTTGATGTGAGCAAGGCCTCATCGCTCAAGAGCTGAATCTTGAGCTGATCCTGGTCCCTTCCGATGAGGGATGAAAAAGCGCCAAACATCTGTCCGCTGACCAAGAGAAATTGCTCCTCATGCCTCCGAGTTTTTTCCAAATCATAGGAGAAATGAGGCCAGTCATCTTGTTGGCAGTTCCAGTTCATGAGTGATAAAGAGTTTTTTATCGCTCATAAATAAGGAGTTAATGAGGGATATTCAATTTTTTAATTGCTCATGTTCGTGTCGAAATCCACCGCACCTCCTTTTCTGCGCCACTCAGCTCCGCCTCACCCCGTCACCAAACTACCGGCAGTGCTTGGATTGAGAGGATCATCTCTTGTTGTATGCCTGACGTATTTTTGTTTTTGGACGTATTTTTGAGAGGCTGAGAGCCTCTGTTACGATTGGGGTCGTTGGCTAGAGGGGGGCGAGGAGGTTTTTGAGGGATTCGGCGAGGTGGGACTTCTTCTACTGGAGCTGGTTGATGCGGTCCTCGACGGTGCCGGCGCAGATGAGCTTGTGGACGAAGACGGGTTTGTCCTGGCCGATGCGGTAGGCGCGGTCGTTGGCTTGGTTCCTGCGCCAGTTTTCTCCACTCCCGTATAAAATCATTGTTACGAATTGGATAGAGAGGCTTTTGTCTCAGTGCATGCTCGGTGTAATTTTTCCGGGCGGAACTCTCGGTGGAGATTTTAGTGATAGCAGCCGTCAAAAGATAGAGTAAAAACACCAAATCTCTTCCTGACCCCTTTTGTGCGTGACCCCTTTTGTGACCCCTTTTGAGACCCCTTTTGATGACCCCTTTTGAGACCCCTTTTGAGACCCCTTTTGATGACCCCTTTCGATTCCCTTTTGACCCTTCCCCTTTTGACCCTTCCTGACCCCTTTTGACCTTTTCCTTCACCTCAATTCAATGATGCGTAAGCATCTGGAAGAGGTTCCAGCAGCATCTTAAAAAAAGTCCACGAATACAGTTGCTGGCGTATTTTTTCAGTGGGTTCTTCAACTATGGGAAGCGCCAAACACTCGTGGCGATCGCTGCCAATTCCTTCTGGCGCTTAGTGATAGCCGCGGAAGTCCACTCATCGAGGCCTTCGAGATCCCTTGTGAGTGAATACTGACTCGTCGCGAAAATGTCCTTCTTTACGTCAAACAAGGTTTGCCCGATCTCCTTGTTCTTGCCTCTCTCCAAAAGAGTATAATTCCCCAAACGCTCCACATACCGAGCATGCTCATCTTCGTTGAAAAGAGCATTCCATTCGTCATCAAGGTGATCAGGTAGGATATGCTCAATAGTTGCGGTTGAATCACTCCAAGACAAATCCTGTCCGGATGCTTGCTTCTCAATTTCACAGAAAATGTAGCGAATGACTTTCTTTCCTTTTGTACTCGTGGCTTGGCGAAATACCTCGAAGTCCGCTCGGAACTGATCGTCGTCGACATAGACTGACGCAAGACTTTGTCGTGCTCCAGAGGCTGTTGTCACCGAATTGTTTTCGATTGCAAGGGCACCTTGATTGTAGCGGGCCTCAAGTTCATGAGTTCCCAAGCGACTGATAACATTGAAGCGAAAAGATAAGGTGACACAGTCTTTGAGCACTTTCACTGCTTCCACAGGACTCAGTCTCCGGAAAGCGGCAAGAGCAAATGGTTTATACTGGCTGACGTTGAATAACACGAGGGCCCGCACATGATCTGCAGCGCCAGGAAAATCCATCCAGAAGTCATCCTCAGGATCACGCAAGGCGCGATAGCAGGCAGACGAAGCCTCCAATTCCTTAATGAGCGCAATAGCATCCTCTCCACTTGATACTTCTTCGCGGATCTCTCGAAAAAGGCGCTCTTGCCGAACGTAGGTAAAGCGGGAATTGAAGTGGTGCCTTAGAAACTCGGGAAGCTTACGAGCGCCGATTTGGTTCGTCATTCGGTGCCAGCGCTTGAGGACGTGCTCAAGATCACCCTTCCCCTTCTTGGCAACAAGCGACATTAAGTAGTTCTTAATAAGGTCACTGGCCGTCAGCTCCATGCCACGCGCATTCAAGGTTTCAAAGACCGTGTAGGCACCTACATCGTTCTCTACCACGACTTGGATGAACAACAAGCGAACGGAAATCCGACTCTCAATCCAATCTGCGAGCTGCTGTCCGCTCCAATCCTTAAATTCCTCTCCGATCTTACGGCGAAAGTATTTGAAGCACCCCCAGAGTTGCTTCTCGGAATCACTCAGTGATCGTTCGCTTGCGGGATTGTCTAGTTGAACCAAAGTTCCCTGAAAAAAGTCTTCATCATTTCTGTTGAGAGTAAGCTTGCTCGTTTCAAGGAGAGACCCCGCTTGTTTAGCTCCTATGAAATTGGATCTGAGAACAGCGGCACGCTCATGGTTGTCATCTGACTCCACTCCGGAATCTGCAAGTTCTCCGAGCCGGGCTATGACAACCAGAATGATTACGCTCAGGCTCGCAATTCTTTGTTGACCATCGATGATTGTGAACTCCTCAGGATGATCTTCCTGCATAAGAACCAAAGAGCCCATGTAATGTTGAGCGGTTCTCTCCTTGGTCAGGTCCAATAGGTCTAACCACAAATCTTCCCAGTGTTCCGTCTTCCAAGAATAGTCGCGCTGAAATGGAGGAACGCGATAAGTCCGTCCATTTCCAAGAAGACTCTTCAGGTTTGGAGTGCTGGTCGCAAGTAGATTGGAGGCTGCCATAACTAAAAGTAATTTATCTATTCTGCGTAATAAATCGAGCCTGAATCAGTTGGGTTCAGATGCTTTTCTCGTCACCTTGTCTAACATTCGCCGTTGAGCCTTTTGGAAATCGAGATTCGCGGGGAATGGGAGACATCAGCTACGACGTAGGATTAAAAATTCTAGCTCCATACGCTAGAGCGGGGCGAGGAGGTTTTTGAGGGATTCGGCGTCGGGGGCGCCTTGGGTGGCTCCGGCTAGGAGGGTGTCTGCTAGGTTGGATTTTTTTTGTTGGAGCTGGTTGATGCGGTCCTCGACGGTGCCGGCGCAGATGAGCTTGTGGACGAAGACGGGTTTGTCCTGGCCGATGCGGTAGGCGCGGTCGGTCGCTTGGTTCTCGGCGGCGGGGTTCCACCAGGGGTCGTAGTGGATGACGGTGTCGGCGGCGGTGAGGTTGAGGCCGGTGCCGCCGGCTTTGAGGCTGATGAGGAAAATTTTGTGGCTGCCGTTTTGGAAGTCTTCGACGAGTTGGCCGCGGTCCTTGGAGGCTCCGGTAAGTTTTAAGTACGAGACTTCTCTGAGTTTGAGTTCGTTCTCGATGATCTCGAGCATGGAGGTGAACTGGGAGAAGAGGAGGACGCGGCGGCCTTCGGCGAAGAGGGTGTCGAGGAGGTCGAGGAGGTAGTCGAGCTTGGCTGATTTCTTGGGTGCCTTTTGCGCAGCGGGGAGTTTGAGGAGGCTGGGGTGGCAGCAGATCTGGCGGAGTTTTAGGAGGGCGTCGAGGATGGCGAATTGGGATTGTTCGAGGCCGCGGATGGCGATGGCTTCGCGGACTTGCTTGTCCATGGTGGCGCGGACGGTTTCGTAGAGGTCGCGCTGGCCGGAGGAGAGTTCGATGGGGTGGGTGAGGATGGTTTTAGGGGGGAGTTCGGTGGCGACTTGGTCTTTGGTGCGGCGGAGGATGAGGGGGCCGAGGCGGTTCCTGAGGAGGGTGGAGCGCTCTACGTCTTCTTCTTTTTCAATGGGGGTTTGGTAGTGGGCCTTGAACTTGGCTTGGGAGCCGAGGAAGCCGGGGATGAGGAAGCGGAAGAGGGACCAGACTTCGCCGAGGTTATTCTCGACGGGGGTGCCGGAGAGGCAGAGGCGGCGGCGGGTGTTGAGCTGGCAGGCGGCTTGGGAGACTTTGGCGGAGGCGTTCTTGATGTGCTGGGCTTCGTCGAGGACGGCGAGGCGGAAGTGGTGCTTCTTGAGTTCGTCGATGTCGCGCTGGAGGAGGGCGAAGCTGGTGATGATGACATCAGCATGGGGGATGTGGGGGAAGAGGCGGCGTCTTTTCGGCCCCTGGAGCATGAGGGGTTTGAGGGAGGGGGTGAATTTTTTGATTTCGGCGACCCAGTTCGGGACGACTGAGGTGGGGGCGACGACGAGGACGGGGCCTTTTTCTTGGTCTTTGGTTTGGAGGATGTGGGTGAGGGTTTGGAGGGTTTTTCCGAGGCCCATGTCATCGGCGAGGATGCCGTTGAGGTCGTGAAGTTTTAGGAAGTTGAGCCATTCGACGCCTTCTTCTTGGTAGCGGCGGAGTTCGGCGTGGAGGCCAGTGGGTGGGTGGTAGGTGGTGTCGGTGGGGGAGGTGGTGGCGAGTTGGGCGCGGAGTTTTTTGAGTTCGGGAGGTGGGTCGATGGGGAGGGCGGCTTCTTCGATGAGGGCGGCGGCATCGAGGGGGTGGAGGCTGGGGGTCTTGGGGTCGGTGAGGGCGGCGAGGTGGTGGAGGATGACGCGGAGGCGGCCGGCGGGGACTTTGAGGGCTCCGCCATTTGGAAGATAAATGAGGTGGGTGTCGTGGTCCTCGAGGTCATTGAGTTGGTCGAGGGTGTCGCCGCCGAGGAGGCCGGTGAGGATGGGGAGGAGGTCGAGTCGTTTGCCGGCGAGGTCGATGCCGACGGAGAGGGTGAACCAGCCGCCGGGGGCGAGTTCGAGCGAGGCTTGCATTTCATCGTGGGAGAGGTCGTGGACGTGGTGGCCGAAGTCGGGGTCGATTTCGATGTGCCATCCTGCGGCTTGGAGTTTGGGGGCGGCGTGGGCGCGGAACCAGGGCCAGTAGATGGCGGGGGTGGATTGGTGGGGTTCGGGGAACCAGCAGCCTTCGGCGGAGTTTTCTGAGGATTGTTTTTTTGCGAGGGAGAGGAGGAAGCGGTAGGTGGGGTTGGTGGAGAGATTGGTGAGGCCGAGGGTGGTGAGGGTTTCGATGGCGCGGAATTCGGCGGGCTTGTCGCGGGGGATGGGGGATTGTTCGGTGGTTTTTATTAGGGGGAATTCGTGGTGGTGGTAGCGGACGGTGGGGCGGGCGGTGAGCCAGGTGCGGCGGTTTGGGGTTTTGAGGGCTTGGAGGAGGAGCTGGACGGCGCGGCCGGTGGCGGGTTCTTCGGAGAGGGAGAGGTGGAACTGCGGCTTTGCGGGGGGCGATGAAGTTTTCAGCTGACAGTTTTCAGCTGACGGTGGCTTGGGCTCTGGAGCTGGTGTGGTGGTTCCGCCGCCTCGCAGGAGTCGGGCGAGGGTGTTTGGGCGGGAGGCGCGGAGGATGGCGGCGGCGGCGTGGGGGCAGTGGGGGCCGAAGTCGCAGGTGCAGTCGGTGTCGTATTCCCAGTGGTCGCCGGACTCGGGCCAGAGGTTGATCTCGGTGTCGTGGTGGTCGACGCGGGCGGTGAGGATGGCGCCATCAGGGATGGTTTCGAGATTGAGGGCGGTGAGGAATTTGGGGGAGGAGAGTTTTTTTCCGTGGGCGAGGATGTGCTCGTCGAAGCGGTGATGCCAGTCGGTGGATTGGAAGAAGGGTTCGGGGGAGGGCACGGGGGGAGGATGGAGGTTGATGGATGAAGGTCTAATTTTGAATGGTGGAGAAGATTAAACTGCAGATGTGAGGGGTGGCTTGGTTCTCGGGGAAGAAGAAAAGCCGGACCTTGTGGGGACCGGCTTTTAGGAGAGGTCGTTTTTTTAGACTAAATTTTGTAGGTTCCGGGGATGGGGGGAGGGGGGTTCATGAGGAATGTGGCGCAGGTCAAGGAGCGGAGCAGGAAGGACTACCTGACTACCTGACTTTCTGGAACTCTCTTAAAAACGTGAATCGTCTATGTTCGTTAGAATGTGTAAACGATCTTGGTGACGACAGGCAGTTCAGCGAGCTTTCTTGGACGTGGGTTGATCCGAGTGGGAAGAAGGGGAGGGCTGATCAGGTCAAACAGAATTAGGCTTCAGGATGCGGTGGGATCTCTTGGAGGAGATCGCGAATGTGGTGGTTCATGCGGGCGCGATGGGTGGGGGCTCGATTCTGTCGACTAGGAGAATAATGGTGGTTGTTTGGGGCGTATCGCGGGGGCACTTTGTGGTATTGGCTGATTTGGCACGCTCAATTTATCTTATCGCTATGCAGTTTGATTTACCTGAGATTGTGAGGGATCCAGTTTCTAATGTCTTACCAGCTTTCCTCGGGGCAGCGGTTTTTGGGCAGGCCGCTTCTGCGATGACGCTGGGGCAGATGTCTGAGATTATGCTAATGCTTTTGATTCCTTTCTTCTTTCGGAGGTTGGGGGTGAAGTGGATGCTTCTTATGGGGATGCTTTGCTGGTTTGCGCGCTACTTTTTGTTCGCCTTCGGTGCGCCGGATCAGGTCACTTGGATGCTTCTGATGGGGATGTTCTTCGGATTTAGGATGGCATTTTGCGGGGCGGGGCCCTTCACTGCGAAGGGTCCTCCGAATACTTGGGCGGGCTTCGGGGCGGTTCCGGAAGGTCATGCTGAACTGATCGATACGATCGCGGAGAACTCGGATAGGGCGACGTTCAGCTGCAGCGAGAGCCTCTTAGGGAGGTTTGGGAAGGATTACCCTGAGGGGGTTCCGGCGGGGCTCATCTCGAAGGCGATGAACGAGCGGAAAGGCAACTGGATCTTCCTTGGCGGGCTCGCTGCGGTGATCGCCCTCATTTTTTTCCTTTGCTTCTGGGATAAGAGCGCTGAGGAGAGCGAACCGAAATGAACATTTTAGCGCTCACAGCTGGCGACTACGTGGTCGTGACGATTGCCCTCCTTATTCTCGCCGGAGTGATTGGAGGAATGGTGAAATTTGTCCGAGCCATCGCGATCCTACGGCGGGGGCGTCCCGAGATTGATGAAGAGCTTCTGAAGGAGCATGAGGATGAATTGAAAAAGCAAGACGATGAGCAGGAGGATGAGTAAAACGATGAAAGTATGATGCGTCGGAGCCGGTCATATGGGCCGCTCCCATGCCCTCGCCTGTCATCAGATCGAGGATTTCGAGATTTGCGGGATTGTAACGCGCTCGCCGGGAAGCCGGAGCGCGTTGAACGAGGGACTGGGCGGCGGCTGCGCCGAGTTCGGAGACTTCTACGAGGCGCTAAAGGAGACCGAGCCAGATGCGGTGAGCATCTCGACCTACCCGGATAGGCACGCCGAATTCGCCTTGGCAGCTTGCGAATCTGGAGCGGATGTTTTCATTGAAAAACCATGGCCGAGACCGTCGAGGAAGCTGAACAGACTGTGGCTAAGGCGCAGCAAGCCGGTCCGCGCCAGTGGTCTGGGCGCTCGCCTGAGTGATAAGCTTCCTGAGGGAAAGATCAACTATGGCCACCTTCAGGTCACCTTTACAGATGGCAGCGTGGGGGACGATGATGAGCGAGACCGCTTTCTTTGTGAAAGACGTTGTCGGTCCTAAGGGCTGCGTCACTATTTCTGCAAAAGAGGCCGGCGGCGAGGGGGCCTCAGTGGAGATTAACGCTCATACCAAGACCGAAATGCTGCGGCTTCATCACAGCGCGCTTGATGGTGCGGGGAAGTTTGTCCGAGAAGATGAGTGGATCGGCAGCGATGACGAACCGAATCACGATGGTCTCTGTGGGAGGGAGTAGGAATATTTCTTCAAAGCAATCCGCGAGGATTTGGATCTGACCGATTATGAGTTCACGAATTACTTCTTCCGCTTTGAGTTCCAGCTTACCCCGGGGGCGAAGTATGGGCTCGGCATTCACTACCCGGGAGAGGGGGATGCCGCCTATCAGGGGATGGAAATCCAGATTCTCGATGGCGGTGATGAGAAGTATGAGGGAGAGCTAGCGATTAAGGAGCTCGAGTAGGCTTCTTTTAAAAGGTCTTTTTGAGCGAGAGCATGAGCCCGTTGAAGCGCGATTCATACTTGCCGGCGACGAGGTCATTAGCGTCAGGAGCTGCGGTGGCATCTGATACGCTGCGATTTGAGAAGGCGTATTGGTAGGCGAGGTCGACCTGCCAAGATTCCTTTTGGTACGAGACGCCGGCGCTGAGCCAGTGCCGGTCAGCGTCTGCCACGGCGGGATTGAAGTCGAGATCGGGCTGGCTGTTTTCAATAAAAATGTAACCCGCGCTGAAGGACCAGCGCTCGTTTGGCGAGTAGGTCGTGCCGATGCCATAGATGAAGTTTGAGTCCCAGTTGAAGGGGATGGAAACGTCAGCACTACTTCCAGACCTCAGCACCGGTGTATTAAGGCGGTCCCAGTTCACCCATTCGATATGAGTTTCGATGACCCATTTCTGATTCGGGCGATAAGCGTAGCCGAGGCTGAGAGTGTCGGGGGTGACGAGATCGAGCGAGGCCGAATCAGAGGCGAGTCCGATGCCTGGCGCACCGCTGGATCCTCTCAGATCGAGATCTGTTTTACTGCGGTAGGTGAGTCCTACCGAGTGGCATTCGTTCGGCGTCCAGAGCGCGGAAGCGATCCACGAGAGGGCGGTATCATCACCCTCGAACTCGAAGGTCGAAGCTGCTCCCAGAGCGGGAACGGCGAGTCGCTTGAGCGATGCATCGGCGTGGGTGAATCCCAAGCCTCCACCGATCGAGAAGGTCTCGCTGACCTCGTAGCCGAGCACCGCCCAAGCGGTGACATAGTTCAGCTCGGTCTCAGTCGTAACCGCTGAAAAGGGGGTGTTAGTTCCCCAGTCGGTCCGAAGCCCGAAGGGCGAGTTGAGGCCCAGCCCGAGAGTGAGATTCTCGCGGAGCGGAGTGGCGAGATAGAGCTGCGGAATCGGGATAAACTCGGCGTCATTTTCCACCCGTGATCCGGTGACGGAGGGCACCGCTTCGATCCCGAGATGGATCCCGTAAACTCCGACATGAACTTCCGTGGAATCGATCTGACTAAGGCCCGCTGGATTATAAAAAACTGCCGAGGGACGGTCAGCGGTAGCGACGAAGGAATTTCCCCGCGCGGCCGCGAGAGGATCCTGAACCGGGACGTAAAATCCATTTGCCGAGGCAGCATGCGGAGCTGCTAAGGAGACAAGCGCGGCCGCGGGACCACATAAAAAAAACTTCGCATTCTTCTTAAAAGTGACAGGCGTGAGGCGGTGCGGAAGTTCCATGGCTAGGCTTCGAAGATCGTGTGCTCCTCTGTGAGAAAGAGCGACGACTTTGAAAAATCACAAAAAGTAGCCTCATCCGCGACAAGCGCCGCGTGAGCCGCTTGGCCTTCCTCGGTCTGAAGCGCGCCGAGAAGGATCTCTTGGCTTTCCCACCAGATTTCCGTAACCCCATCATAGCCTTCGGCAGAACTCCGCGCTTGCGTAGCGATGGCATTAAGCGGCGAGTCGATGCGGTGGCTCTGGACGTAGCGCTTAGCATTTAAGGTCTCGGCGAAACTTTTAACGAGCGGGCCGTGGTTCTCCTTCCAGTAGCGGAAGAATTCTTCTTGGGGCATGTCGGCTTTACGCGCGACGCAGTAGACGAGTTTGATCATATTCTCAAGGAAGCTTTAAACAGGAAGACCCTGAGCAGTCGAGCTGCGAAGTTCGGGGAGAATTGATACCGCAGCGACTTAGGCGAGATGCCTTTGCCAGAAAAAGTCATTCCCCACCAGATCGGCTGCGAGAGTTTGCCATGGATCATTTTTTGAAATGGGCGTGGTGAAGCCGAGGCGGAGGCGCACTGTCCCGCTCGCTTTGTCAGGCATGATCGCCATTGTGCCTCCGTGGTGGAACCATCCGATGAGCGCCGCTGCGACATCAAGGCAGCGGTTCGCATCCGTCCCGCTGATCATCGAGTTCATCGCGAGCGGTCGCAGAGCGTGCTGGAGAGAGAGCGAGGAGAGGCGGATTTCCGGACCACTCGGGTCATCATGGAGGTCGATGTGATCGGTCTGGGCCAAGGTGCCAAGGAGGGCTTGGAGGAGCCGGTCGAAGAGGGCCGTGGTGGCCTCTTCCGGGCCAGGCCAAGTGGCGCCCGACCCCTTGCCTGCTTGGAGAGAGTAGCGCGGATTTGCTCCCGCTGCTTCGGTAAAGATTTTCGCCACAGAAACGGCTTGCGCCGGAACAAGATCCGGACCGGAAGCGAGGTCACTTGGAAGCGAAGCAAAGGTAAGATCAAGAAAATGGCGATGAGCGCCATAAAGCTCCTCCCACTGCTGCGAACCGCCCGTGCTAGGCCCCGTCGGCCCGAGATCAGAGGAGAGCTCGGTGAGCTGAACGAGTGCCGAAATTGATCGTGAGATGTGGCGGATTCCGCTATCCTTAAAAACGGCTAGGGCCGCTAGAGAATGAACCCTCTCGGAGGAGGCGAGCGTCTCGACCGAGGTCATCTTTTGGCGGAGGAGATCATCTCGCTCTTCCTTCAGGAGGTAGAGCTCCATCGCGCGCATCAGCGTGACTTCAAGCTCTGGGACCTCCCACGGCTTAGTGATATAGCGGTAAACTCCACCCTTGTTCACCGAGTCCACCGCGGCATCGACATCGGCATAAGCGGTCGAGAGAATACGAATGACCGAGGGCTTCAAAAGGGCCGCCTTTTGCAAAAATTCGGTGCCGGTTTCGTTTGGCATCCTCTGGTCCGTGATGATGACTCCGATGTCCTCATGCTTCTCGCGGAAGAGCGTCATGGCCTCAAGGCCATCGTAAGCCACGAGGATCCGGAAACGGTCCGAGAAGAGGCGCTTGAAATGCTTACAGGTCTTCTCTTCATCGTCGACGAAAAGGATCGCTGGAAGATCCTCGGGATTGGTAGGGCTTTGGTGAACTGACATTACGCTATGCGACTATTGTTAATGATATTATGACGGCTTCAAACAAATTAAACGACCTAATTTAGTGGCGCAGGGAAGATCGGTCGTTAGGAGGTAGAGAAATAGATCGTGAATTCGGTGCCAGAGTTTGGGCTGCTCTCGACCGTTAATTTTCCATCATGGCTTTCGATGATCCGCATCGTGAGTGAGAGGCCCAGCCCCATGCCGAGACCGACATCCTTAGTCGTGAAAAAGGGGTCGAAAATCTTGCTCCGGATCTCATCCGGAATACCGTGCCCGTTATCTTGCACAGTGACGATGACATCTCCTCCGCCGGTAGCGAAGGCCGTGATTTTAACGATGGGCTTCTCGACTTTAGCAGTCGCTTGGGCGGCGTTTTGAATCAGGTTGACGAAGGCTTGGCAAAGCTGGTTATCATTTCCTAAAATGGTGAGGTCTTCCGGCACGTCGATCTCGAGGGAGACCGTTCCGAGCTCGGCCGAGAGGATCCGCTGGGCATTTCGAATCACTTGGACGAGAGAAATTTCGCCTTTTACCGTCTCATCACCCCGGGTGAAGGCTCGCAGGTCGGTTACGATACGGATGACGCGCATGATCGCGTCATCCAGATCCGCGAGGGTTTCAAGATAATCCTCATGCTCTTCCGTAGGTAGCATTTTCTGAAAGGTCTTCAGAATGTGCAGCGAGGTCTTGGCGTAGTTCAGTGGATTATTGATCTCGTGAACGATGCCTGCGCTCATCTGACCGAGGGACGCCAGCTTCTCTGATCTGACAAGGGCTTCTTCTTGCTCTTGGAGCTGCTCAAGAGCGCCGCTCAGCTCGGTATTACTGTCAGCAAGCTTACGCTCGAACTGGACGGTGCTTAAGATGTTCTTCACCCGGGATCTCAGCTCGCTGCTCGAGAAGGGCTTGGTTAAGAAATCATTCACCCCGGATTCCAGCGCGGCGATCCGCGGAGCGTCCCCGGCATGCGCGGTCAGCAGCACGATGGGAATGCGAGCAGTGTTTGGCTGTTTTTTCAGCGTAGACGCGAGTTCGATTCCATCGATCTCAGGCATCATGTAGTCGAGCACGATGAGATCGGGCAGGTGCTGATTGGCCATGGCAAGCCCTTGGCGCCCGTCAGAGGCTTCTAGAATACGGTAAGCCTCGAGCTGTGATTTGATGAAGGAGCGCATCCCATCCTCATCATCGATGATGAGGATAGTGAGATCACTCGAATTCGTAGGCAGGCCAGGTGAAGTCGGAGCCGGGTTCCGACCCGTGTGCTGATGGGCTGAAAGGGGGGTCTCGAGAAGAGCCTTTTCATGGATGTCATCAAAGCGGTCCGGTATCGCGGGTCCCAAGGCGACCGGTTCTTCAGCTTCGTCCAGCGGTTCGCGGAGCGGGAAAGTGAGATTGAAGGTTGTGCCCTCCCCAAGCTCGGATTCTACCTCGATCGCTCCGCCCATGCTCGTGGTGAGGCTTCTCGAGAGGCCGAGGCCGATCCCGGTTCCCCGCGTCTTTCGCTTGGTAGAAGAATCGCCCTGCCAAAAGCGTTCGAAAATATAAGGGAGTTCCTCAGCGGAGATCCCGATTCCCCGGTCACGAATCTGGATCTGGAGCTGCCCGTCTTCTTCGCTCAGCGAAATAGTGACCTGCGTGCCCGGCTCGGAGAACTTCAGGGCATTGATAGTGAGATTTAAAAAGATCCTCTCAAGACGATCCTGATCAAAAGGTTGGACCGGGTGGTTTTCGAGATCACAATTCACCACGATCTTGATCTGTTTTGTCTGAGCCATTGCCCCGATGCTTCGAGCGATTCCCTCCACAAATTCCTGAAGGTGAATGTTAGAAACTTTCGTAGGCAGCTCGTCAGTATCTAGACGAGCAAGATCGAGCAAATCGTTGATCAAGCGCAGCAGCCGGAGCCCGTTCTCAGAGAGGGTGTCGATTAAAAGCTTAGTCTGCGGGTCGCTGAGAAGCTTCGTATCGTCAGTGAGCTGATCGATCGGGCCCAAGATCAGCGTCAAGGGGGTGCGGAGCTCGTGGCTCATATTTGCGAAGAATCGGGTTTTAGCCTCATCAAGTTCCTTGAGCTTCGCATTATTGACGGCTAGATCTCGCCGCTTTTCCTCAACTTCTTGAAGCAGCACGAACTCCCGAAAGCGGAGTTCACTGCTATAATAGGCTCCCACACTGGCAAAAACCCCTGTTGAAAAAACAAAGAAGAAGTGCGCAACGAAGACCTCGAAGCTGCACTCCATATGAATGAGGAGGGCCGAATAAAGGAGCAAGCAAACCACCGCATTCGTCCACGTATCCACAAACCTCCAGCGTAGGATTAAAAAGGTCCCGACGAAAACGAGACTAATACCCGCGTAGTAGGGGGAGGCCGCATCTCCTGTGAGGTAGATCATGACCAAGATCGCGAGCTGCGGAACCATCCCGATGTAGTGGCTGAGCCCATTGAGAGTCTGGTGCCGCTGTGGCCCTAGGCGGGGGATGAGAGCCAGCCCAAAGAGAATCACCGAGCCGATGCGGACAACGCTAAGTTCCTCGATTTTTTCAGGATAGACCGCGAGATCAAGGAGCACTCCGAGGATCGAGAAAACTGAGCCCCAAAAGATCGCCCGTCTGACGTAATTACAGCGGACGGACGTCTCAGATAGCTCGAAGGCACGGCGCAGATCATCGCGCCTCTCGTCCTCGCGTGGACCACTATCTAGCGATTTGGGAGGAGCAGCCAACTTTGTCGATTTCAAGGAAAAGGTTTACCCCGGTTTCGTCAGCCGAGAGCTTGGATTGATAGGGCTCAGGAGAATCGGGGACCAGTCCCTGCATCGCCGAATCGTCTCGATAGATCAGGTTCCACTCGAGGACGTATTCCATCCAAGCGATGCTGGGATGATCGGCGGCGACGTTCGTCACCACCGTCCGTCCCCCCTGTTTGGTGAGGCGGGTGAAGATGTCGGTGAGGCGGCAGCAGACTTTCTGAGAAAGATAATCGAAAAGCCCGGCGCAGTAGACGAGATCGTAACCCTCCCACTCCATGTCCGCGTCTCCTGTGGAAGCCTGTTTTAGGAGCTGGTGGACCGAGCGCTTGATGATCTGGATCTCGGTGCTCCGCTGATGCTTATCCTTAAGTTCGCTAAGCCGCTGCGTCGTAAACGCGATCGTCTCATCATTAAAGTCCAGCAGGGTGAAATCACAGAGGTCACTATTCTCTGATGAAGCGATGAAATTTTGAATCTCCTGAGCCGGCCCGCAGCCAAGATTCAGGACCCGCACTCGCCGACCAGCGGCCTTTTCAACCGCTTGATTTAGCTGCTGGGTGAGATAAGTAATCCGGTTCCGATGGGCCACTACGGGAGGTGTCTGCAAGAATGCGTAGTTAAGCGACTTCGCAAATAGCGACGCTCCTTTGAAGGGATCACCCAGCATCATATTCACCATTTCGTAATCCCCCGCGTAGCCCAGCGGCTTGTAGAATGTCCGGTGGGTGAAGGGCGAACAGAGCACCAAGGGGTGGATCTGGCGGCGGAAGAAAAATTTATGGTGAGCCTGATCTTCCGCTGAGATCGAGCGTGCCGATTTTTCAAAAGCCTCCATGATCGGCTGCACCCGCTCTAGAAGTTCCGGCGCAAGCATCGTCAACGTCTCGTTTTCAACACTTTCCCAGTCCGCTGAAGTCGTTGATCGGATTCCCAGATCGACCTGCTCCATCCACCGCTGCAGTCCGACAAAAAAACTCTGTAGGTCAGAGGTTCGCAATCTGAAATCAGAGGCTACCTCATTGGCCGCGCTCCAGTCGTTAAAAAATTCGGAGAACTGCTCCTTAAGCGGCTTGGTGTCCTCTCGGTCTGAAAGAAAATCGACGTCAATCCAGCAATCGCGGAGGTCGACCTCGCATACCAGAAGAACGCCCGTATTAACTAATCCTGAAACAATTGCGTCACCAGAATAAACTATTCGATCGTTTAATCTGATCTGAAATTCCTGTAATACTTCGGAAAGCTGAAGGATACTGTAAGGATTGTAAACTTCGAAGGTGACATTGTATCGCCCAAGACGTAAAACATTAGCAGTCAGAGTCGTTCCTTGGCTATTGCGACATGAAACTGTCGTGCTGGTAAAGGTCTTCGCTTCGGGCATCGAGTAGTTAGATATGTTGGAAACTTCAAATCCTACACTTGGTAAGCTTGGCTATGAACACAAATAGGGGGGATTTAATGAGTTCAACAATCAATTCAAAAAAACATAACGGCCTCGTTCGCGATGGCCAGAAAATCTTTGACGGCCAAAGGCGCAACATCATTGAGATCGCGGAAGAAGAACTCTTCATGGTGGCGAAGGTCGCCTCACGGCTCGGATTGACGGTCAGAGAATTCGAGGGGGCACTGGAAAGAAGCATCGGTATCAAGCCAAAGGAACTTTTTCGAAACCGTCGCGCTCTTTTGGCCCGCCGCATGATTCAAGAAGGGACGAACCTCCGCGAAATCGCTGAGCAACTAGGGTTTCGCCATTATTCTCACTTCGCCACAGAGATGAAGGGATTCTATGGCATTCCTCCAGTCCAGCTCCAGTCGGTGATCCGGGGGCGCTGTCCGAGCGACATGGCCTAGTCCGCTAGTCCCCAGATTCCATAAGAGTGTTCATTTTTATTTGAACACTCGGGCGAGCGTGCCATTCTCACGTCGGATGTCCGATGACTGGGATCAACAAGACTTCGAGAATCGCATCATCGAATTCTTTTGCGATGGTGTGCGTATTCTCGGACTTCCCAAATCTGTCGGAGAAATCTACGGCTACCTTTTCATTTCTCGTAATCCCCTTTCGCTTGATGACCTCGTGAGCCGCCTAGGGATGAGTAAGGGTTCGGCTAGTCAGGGCCTCAAGATGCTCCGCGCATTAGGTGCGGTGAGAGAGGCGGAGGGGAACAACCTCCGGCGCAGTTACTTCGAGCCTGATATCGAACTCAAGCGGCTCGTGGGGGGATTTATTAAGGAAGAAGTTCGTCCCCATCTCGCGAGCGGTGACGAAAAGCTGAACGAGCTCAAAACCCGACTCCCAGAATCTGAGGAAAGTGAGGATGAGAGCTTCTACCGGGAGCGCCTCCTTCGGCTCGAGCGCTGGTCTAAAAAGGCTCGTATTGTTCTCCCCTTGCTTCAAAAATTCTTGGGGAGTTAAATGAAATGACCGAGCAAAAGACAAAGCCCGCCTGGTATGTTCTAAGAACTCAGGTGAAACGTGAGCACCTCGCGGCGGCACATTTGAAGAACCTTCCGGACGTCGAAATTTTTCTTCCCCGATTCCGTTACCAGAAGAACACCCTGCGCGGCAAGGTGTGGTGGGTCGAGGCGCTCTTCCCAGGCTACCTTCTGGCCAAGTTCGACCATTTCCACCAATCCCGAGCGGTCACCCACAGCCACGGTGTCTCTAAAATTGTCGCCTTTGGAGAAAACGTTCCGGAAGTTCCCGAGTCCTTTGTCACCGCCCTTCAGAATGAAGTCGCCAAGTATCAGGTAGAGAACGATGAAATCGTAGTGGGCTGGAAATTAGCGGTAGGCGAGGACGTCGAGATCGCAAGTGGGCCATTCAAAGGAATGGAAGGTCAGGTTCTTGATATCCGCCCCTCCCAAGAACGCGTTAGCCTTCTCTTAGATTTTCTCGGAAACGAGAAACCGATCGAACTCTCGCTCTCCGACCTCCTACTAGCCGGACACGACATCCCAGACGAATTCCGCGGCGATTCGTTAAAAGAACTAAAATAGTTCATTTAAAATTGAACTTTAAGCCCGGGCGTGAGTCTATCTCCGTAGGCAGGCGCGGGAGTTTTTCCGCAAACGACCCTCCACGACTCTGGTTTCACTTTTTTCAGAAGGTGATCGACCACGGGCGGTAGCGTCCAAACCCCTTGATTTTATGAAGCTATTTATCTCCGGGCACCGCGGAATGGTCGGATCTGCTTTGGTTCGCGAAGCCGGCAAACGCGGTAACATCACCCTCCTCACGGCAACTCGCGACGAACTCGACCTCCTCAACCAAAGCGCAGTTCAGACCTACCTCGATCACCACCGTCCCGATCAAGTCATCATCGCTGCCGCAAAGGTGGGAGGCATCCACGCCAACTCAACCTACCCAGCCGAGTTCATCTACGAGAACCTCGCCATCGCCACCAACCTCATCGAAGCCTCGCGCCAAGCGGGTATCAAGCGAGTCCTCTTTCTCGGAAGCTCCTGCATCTACCCGAAACTCGCTCCTCAGCCAATGCCCGAGGACTGCCTTCTCACAAGTCCCTTGGAGATCACTAATGAAGCCTACGCCATTGCCAAGATCGCAGGCTTAAAGATGTGCCAGCACTACCGCGCTCAATATGGCCTCACTTACCACTCCGCCATGCCCACCAATCTTTACGGGCCGGGTGACAATTATCATCCTGAGAACTCCCACGTCATCCCAGCCCTCATCCGCCGCTTCCATGAAGCGAAAGAGCGTGGCGATGACAGCGTGACAATCTGGGGAACTGGAACTCCCTCCCGCGAGTTCCTCCACACCGATGATCTCGCCGCCGCTTGCTTCCACCTTATGGACCTAGAGGATCCGCCAGATTGGGCAAACGTCGGAGTCGGAGAAGACCTCACCATCCTCTCCCTCGCGCAGCTAGTCGCAAAAACGGTAGGCTTCAAAGGCGAAATCCTCACCGACCCATCCAAGCCAGATGGCACCCCCCGCAAGCTCCTCGACATCTCGAAGATCAAAGAAACCGGCTGGACCCCCCAAGTCAATTTCTCAGAAGGCCTCGCCGCCGCATACCAAGACTTTCTCTCCACCCTTAATGAAGGCACCGCCCGCCTCTAACATCACCTCCCAGTAACTCATGAAAAAAGCGCTTATCACCGGCATCACCGGACAAGACGGCTCCTACCTCGCTGAATTCCTCCTCGAAAAAGGCTACGAAGTTCACGGCATTAAGCGCCGTGCTTCATCCTTCAACACCGAGCGGATTGACCACATCTACGAAGATCCCCATGTCGAAAGCTCACGTTTCAAACTGCACTACGGAGATCTCACCGACACCTCAAATCTGACTCGCATCATCAGCGAGATCCAGCCAGACGAGGTCTATAACCTAGGCGCTCAGTCCCATGTCGCCGTCTCCTTCGAATCGCCGGAATACACCGCAGATGTCGATGGCATCGGAACCCTCCGCCTGCTCGAGGCCATTCGCTTTCTAGGTCTCGAAAAAAAGACCCGCTTCTACCAAGCCTCCACCTCCGAGCTCTTCGGCCTCGTCCAAGAAGTTCCCCAGAAGGAAACAACCCCATTCTACCCGCGCTCGCCCTACGCCGCCGCCAAGATGTATGCCTACTGGATCACCGTAAACTACCGCGAATCCTACGGAATGTATGCCTGTAATGGCATCCTCTTTAACCACGAGTCCCCCCGCCGAGGCGAGACCTTCGTCACCCGGAAAATTACCCGCGCCATCGCCAACATCTCCCAAGGCCTCGAGAAGTGCCTTTTCCTTGGAAACATGGACGCCCTCCGTGACTGGGGACACGCTAAAGACTACGTCCGCATGCAGTGGATGATGCTCCAGCAGGAAGAAGCTCAGGACTTCGTCATCGCCACCGGAAAACAAATCTCCGTCCGCGAGTTCGTCACCCTTTCGGCCAAAGAAGCCGGCATCACCCTCGAATTCACCGGCGAAGGAGTCGATGAGATCGCCACCGTCAGCGCCGTAGATTCTGAAAAGTCACCCGCCGTCAAAGTCGGTGCCGTCATTGTCAAAGTCGACCCCCGCTACTTCCGCCCCGCCGAAGTCGAAACCCTCCTCGGCGACCCCACCAAAGCCAAGGAAGACCTCGGCTGGGTCCCGGAAATCACCGTCGAAGAAATGTGCGCCGAGATGGTCGCCCACGACCTCGAAAAAGCCAAACAACACGCCCTCCTCAAAAAACACGGCCACAAGGTCTCCTTCGCCACCGAGAGCTAGATCCTAAAATCTAGAAACCTCCCAATAACCACCATGAAAGTTGCCATCGTCACCGGATCAGCCGGACTCATCGGCTCAGAATCCACCAAAGCACTCCACGCCGAGGGATTCACCGTCGTAGGAATCGATAACGACCTCCGCGCCTACTTTTTCGGAGATGAATCATCTACGAAATCGACCAATGCCGAGCTCAAAGAAGCCCTCGAAAACTACCACCCCAGAGAAGTCGATATCCGCGACTTCGAAGACGTAAAGAAAGTATTCGACGAGTTCGGATCCGATATCGAACTCGTTGTCCACACCGCCGCCCAGCCCTCCCACGATTGGGCCGCAAAGGAGCCCTTCACCGACTTCGGCGTCAACGCAAACGGCACCCTCAACCTCCTCGAAGCCACCCGGCAAGTCTGCCCCGAAGCCGTCTTCATCTTCACCTCCACCAATAAAGTCTACGGCGACACCCCGAACAACCTCCCCCTCGTCGAACTCGATGAGCGCTGGGAAATCGAAGAGTCCCACCCCTTCCACATCGGGATCGACGAATCAATGTCCATCGACCAGTGCAAGCACTCCCTCTTCGGAGCCAGCAAGGTCGCCGCCGACGTCCTCGTCCAAGAATACGGCCGCTATTTTGGAATGAAAACAGGCGTCTTCCGCGGCGGTTGTCTCACCGGCCCCGCCCACGCCGGCGCCGAGCTCCACGGCTTCCTCGCCTACCTCGTCAAGTGCATCGTCGAAGGCCGCCAATACCGCATCTTTGGCTATAAAGGAAAACAGGTCCGTGATAACATCCACGCCCACGACCTCGTCTCCGCCTTCATCCAGTTCTATAAAAGTCCCCGCATTGGAGAAGTCTATAACATCGGCGGCAGCCGCCACTCGAACTGCTCCATGCTCGAGGCCATCCGCATCGGCGAGGGACTCGCAGGCAAAAAGCTCGACTTCACCTACCTCGAAGAAAACCGCGTCGGCGACCACATCTGGTATATCAGCGACGTCCGCAAATTCCAGAGCCACTACCCGGACTGGAAATACCAATACTCCATCGAGGACATCCTCGGAGAAATCTACCAAGCCTGCTCTGCCGCCTCCTAAAAATTCAGTGGGCACCATCAAGGTCATCTCTACCCCCTGCCTCGTCACTGACGCGGCAGACCTCACCGCCCGGATCACCGAGCGCTGCCGGACCGTGGGACCAGAGCAACCCTGCTCGATCGACTTTACCAACGTCCACATCGTCGCCATGCGCGAGGCTCACCCCGAGTTCCGGGCTGAAACATCGAAAGTAGACTGGTTCGTCCCCGATAGCCAGATCCTCACCTGGGCCGTCACGTGGCTCGGCGGGAAGGGGAACGAGCGCGTCTACGGCCCCGCTTTTCTCGACTACTTCGTCCGGCATGCCGATGACACCCTGACCCACTACTTTCTCGGCGCATCCCAAGACTGCCTCGACCAGCTCCTCATTAAACTCAAGGAAAAGCGCCCCAGCCTAAAAATCGTCGGCTCCCATAACGGCTACTTCCAAGAGAGCGGCGAAGCCGAGATCAACGCCGACATCAACCGCGCCCGCCCAGACTGCCTCTGGATCGGCCTCGGCACCCCTAAACAACAATCTTGGGCCCACCGAAATAAGTCCCAAGTGCACGCCGGAGCCATTCTCGCCGTCGGCTTCGCCTTCGATGTCAACGCCGGCACGAAAAGCGACGCCCCAAGCTGGATGGGAAAATGCGGCGTCCTCTGGCTCTACCGTTTCGCCAGCGAGCCACGCCGCCTTTTCAAACGTTACGCCGTCTACAACACCCTCTTCCTGAAAGACCTCATCAAACAAGTCATGAGCTCAGATCAGCCTGCTAAATAAATTCCGTGGCCGATAACATCCACACCCAGTTCCACCGCTTCGTCTCCCCGGAGGAAAAGGAAGCCCTTCTCGGGCAACAAGGAATCGTCCTCTGGATGTATGGCCTCTCCGGTTCGGGCAAGTCCACCATCGCCGCCGCCCTCGAGCGCAAGCTTCAAGACAAAGGCCGATACGTCGTCATCCTCGATGGCGATAACTTCCGCCACGGGCTAAACTCAGACCTCGGGTTCTCAGATGACGACCGCTGCGAAAACGTCCGCCGCGTCGCTGAAGTCGCTAAAATGTTCGCCGCCCAAGGCGTCATCACCATCGTCTCCGTTATCACCCCGAAGCGCTCCCTCCGCGAACAAGCACGAAAAATTATCGGAAACAAATTCCGCGAGATTTTCATCAAAGCATCCTACGAGACCTGCGCCCAGCGAGACCCGAAGGGCCTCTACGCAAAGGTCGCCGCAGGCCAAATCAAGCAATTCACCGGAAAAGACAGCGGCTTCGAAGAACCAGACTCCGCCGATCTCATCCTCGAGACCGAGTCCCACTCCGCCGCCGATTCAGCCACCATGCTCGAAACAGCCTACCTTTCACCACAATAACTAATTAAAATATGCGAGTCATCGTCACAGGCGGAGCCGGCTACATCGGCTCCCACACCGTTCGAGAATTAGCCGCCGCCGGGTGGGACGTCGTCGTCATCGATAACCTCGTCTACGGACACCGGGGCGCCATTATCAATGACAAGGTCACCCTGCTCGAGGGCAGCATCGATGACCCCGCCATCCTTGACCAAGCCTTTGCCAAACCCGTCGAAGTCGTCGTCCACTTCGCCGCCTACGCCTACGTCGGAGAATCCGTCACCGAGCCGCTCAAGTATTACCAAAATAACCTCGCCGCCCCCCTCGCCCTCCTCACCCGCATGAAGCAGGAAAATTGCACCCGCTTCGTCTTCTCCTCCACCTGCGCCACCTACGGAATTCCAGAACAAATTCCCATCGTAGAAACCGAATCCCAGCAACCGATCAACCCCTACGGCCAATCGAAGCTCATGCTCGAAAAAGTCCTCCTCGACTGCGAGCACGCCTGGGGGCTCAAGTCCGTCTTCCTCCGCTACTTCAATGCCGCCGGCAGCTCGTCAGATGGTAAAATCGGCGAGGACCACGACCCCGAGACCCACCTCATCCCCCTCGTCATCGCCGCCGCCATGGGCAAGCGAGACCACATCTCCATCTTCGGCAGCGACTACCCCACGCCAGATGGCACCTGCGTCCGGGACTACATCCACGTCGAGGACCTCGCCACCGCCCACACCAAGGCCATCACCTATTTAGAAAATGGCGGAGCCACCACCGCCGTCAACCTCGGCACCGGCGTCCCCGTCTCCGTCAAAGAACTCATCGAAGAATTTGAAAAAGTCAGCGGCCTCACCGTCCCCGTCCAATCTGCCGACCGCCGCGCCGGCGACCCCCCCGAACTCCTCGCCGATCCTTCTCTCGCCAAAGAAACCCTCGGCTGGCAAGCCGAGAAATCCGACATCTCGAACATCCTCCGCACCGCCTACGCCTGGTTCTCCCAACCCCACGGCGGGAAATATTCCTAAAAATTCCCTTGCCTCCCCTTTTGGCTCCCCTTAGGCAACCGACGTGGTCAATACCTGACCAACCTGAGTAACTTACTCAACTAATGTCTAACTACAACCTCAGCCACCTCGACCAACTCGAGGCCGAAGCCATCTTCATCCTCCGGGAAACTGCGGCCCAGTTCGAGAACCCCGGCCTCCTCTTCTCCGCCGGTAAGGACTCCATCGTCATGGCCCACCTTGCCCGTAAAGCCTTCTACCCCTCGCGGATTCCCTTTCCCCTCGTCCACGTCGATACCGGCCATAACTTCCCCGAGACCATCACCTTCCGGGATACCTATGCTGAAAAAATTGGAGCCCGCCTCCACATCGGACTCGTCCAAGACTCCATCGACCGTGGAACCGCCACCGAGGAAACCGGCCTCAATGCCTCCCGCAACAAACTCCAGACCGTCACCCTCCTCGAAACCATCGAAGAACAGCAATACGATGCCGTCCTCGGCGGAGGACGCCGTGATGAAGAAAAGGCGCGCGCCAAAGAACGCTTCTTCTCCCACCGCAATGACTTCGGCGAATGGGACCCGAAAAACCAGCGCCCCGAACTCTGGAACCTCTTCAACGGCCGCAAACAACCCGGCGAAAACTTCCGCGTCTTCCCCCTCAGTAATTTTACTGAAATGGACGTCTGGATGTATATGAAGCAAGAAGGCATCGAACTCCCCAGCCTCTACTACGCCCACCAGCGCGACACCGTCACCAGAAATGGCGTCATCCTCGCCGTCTCCGAATTCGTCCAACCGCGCGAGGGCGAAGTGGTCGAAAACAAAATGATCCGCTTCCGCACCATGGGAGACGCCACCATCACCGGGGCCGTAGAATCCACCGCCGACACCATGGAAAAAATCATCGAAGAAGTCGCCGCCGCCCGCCAGACCGAACGCGGGAACCGCGCCGATGACAAGCGCTCCGAAACCGCCATGGAAGACCGGAAAAAAGAAGGCTACTTCTAAAAACAAGAAGCACCCACCAATCCCAACACAGTCACTCCATGGACCTTCTAAGATTCACCACCGCCGGCTCCGTCGACGACGGAAAATCAACCCTCATCGGGCGCCTCCTCTACGACTCAAAATCGATCTTCGAAGACCAACTCGAAGCCATCGAAGAATCCTCCCGGAAAAAGGGCGATGAAAACGTCAACCTCGCCCTCCTCACCGATGGCCTCAAGGCCGAGCGCGAACAAGGCATCACCATCGATGTCGCCTACCGCTACTTCGCCACCCCCAAGCGCAAATTCATCATCGCCGATACCCCCGGCCATATCCAATACACCCGGAACATGGTCACCGGTGCCTCCACCGCGAACCTCGCCATCATCCTCATCGACGCTCGGAAGGGCGTCATCGAGCAGACCAAGCGCCACAGCTTCATCGCCAACCTCCTCCGCATCCAGCACGTCGTCGTCGCCGTTAACAAAATGGACCTCGTCGACTATAAACAGGAGGTCTACGATAACATCATCGCCGACTACAAAGCCTTCGCCTCCCGCCTCGACAACATCGTCGATATTACCCCCATCCCCATCTCCGCTCTGAATGGCGATAACATCGTCGATAAATCAAAAAACATGGATTGGTTTGAGGGCTCCAGCCTCCTCTACCATCTCGAACACGTCTACGTTGGTGCCGATGAAAACCACATCCAAGCCCGCTTCCCCGTCCAATGGGTCATCCGCCCCCAGAGCGAAAAATTTCACGACTTCCGCGGCTTCGCCGGACGCGTCGCCGGCGGCGTCTTTAAACCCGGCGATGACGTCACCGTCATGCCCTCCGGCTTCTCCACAAAAGTCAAAAATATCTTCCAGGACGAAAGCAAGCTAGACGAAGCCTTCGCCCCCCAGTCAGTCACCATCACCCTAGACGATGAGATCGACATCTCCCGAGGCGATATGCTCGTCAAGGCCAACACCCCGCCCGAACAAGGCCAAGACATCGAGGCCATGATCTGCTGGTTCTCCAATACCAACCTCGCTCCCCGCAGTAAATTCATCATCCGCCACACCACCAAGGAAACCAAAGCAATCGTCTCCAAGATTTCCTACAAGGTCGACATCAACACCCTTCGCAAAGTCGAGGAAACCACCTCATTCTCCCTCAACGAGATCGGCCGCATCACCCTCCGCACTGCCTCCCCCCTCTTCTACGATTCCTATAACCGGAACCGCCAGACCGGCTCCTTCATCCTCATCGACCCCGGCACAAACGAGACCGTAGCCGCTGGGATGATTATCTGATATCCCGAAATCAAATTTAAGTGCAGGCACAATCAGAACGAGAATTTCCCGAGGAAACAATCGAGCTGAGATGAACCCGCCCTGTTCTTGGATCAATTAACGCTTCTCGTCACGCGCTCGCGCATACGAGATTTTGATTTAGACTTCGCGAGCAGAATTTCTACCCCAAGCGTCTGTCTCTCGCTCAGTTGCAATTTGAAAGAATCCTGTAACTACTTAGTTTGCTGCTACTAATGCTATACTTAGCTATACCAATAAAAGCGCGGGCCAAAAAGAACCATCCTGAGATCTTTCTCGCTATCGGATTTGGCCAAGTATTCTACTTGTAAGATCATCACTCTCCGGACTTTTTTTCACAAAGATTCGACCGCCACTCCCGAGCCACTTATGAATATTAGTCGTTCTAGTATTCAAAATTCGATCAAAAATTATCCCGTTCGAGCAGCCACGCTTGCGGGTCTATTCCAGCAGGCCTGCTCAGCCGGATCTATGATCCTACTGTTTCCCTTTATCATATCAAATTTAAGTGGTGCCGATAGCGGATTGTGGTTTAGTTTTCAGGGATTCGTAGCTGTTGCGGGGCTGTGTGATTTCGGCTTGGGATTTGTAGTCGCTAGGCAAACATCCTACAGTTTAGCGCAAACTACTGAAGGTGGGATTTCTGGCGATTTCATCGATTTTGGGAGCGGTCCAGATGGAGTAAGGCGGATGCGGCGGCATGTAGAAAAAATTTATAATCGAACAGGAGCTGCAGCCGTCATCGTAGGAATTGTAATCTACGAAGCAATTCTTCCTCATACCAAAGCGCTAGATGGGGTCACAGATGACTCAAGGCTTGTTTGGTATTTTATGCTGGCAACCGGATTGTTTCTCCTCCAAGTAAATCGATGGAATTCTATCCTAAATGGAGCGCATAACGTCTTCACTGCGAGAATAATCTTCGGGCTGTTCTTCCTGTTGCAAGGTATCTCCGTCGCTATCGCAGCCATTATAACTGAGAGTGTCTTGGTGATGTCGATAGTATCATTAGCCGTCGCGCTAATCTATTTTCAGGCCACAAAGTTTGCAGCGATAAAAACGATACCCGAACTTTCCACGTCCACCAATGAACCTATAGATTCTGAATTGGTAAAACGCCTATGGAAGGTCGCTGTTCCCGTTGGGTGCACGAATACATCATCTTTTCTTATAACTTCGGCACAAGTCCCCATGTTAGGAGCGTTGCTTGGGCCTTCGTATGTTGCGCCATTTTATCTGGCGCAGCGTCTCCTACAGTTTAGCGCAATGGTTGCTCAACAACCGATAACATCACAACTTGCCCAATTCACCTCCGCTCTTTCTCGCATGGAAAAAGCAAGAGCGAATCAGATAATGAGGAAGAGCTTGCTGGTGTTTTTTCCCTTAGTTTTTTTGGCTTGTCTAGGCTTCTTCATATTTAGTCCGATGATTGCTTCTTTCCTAGCTGAGGGAGAGGATTATCCGTCTACGATAGTTTTGCTTCTGATGGGACTGAATACGATGTTGCTCTCTATGGCTGCAGTTTGTGGTCAATTTGTAATGGCATCGGGTAAGAATCCTTTCATGTGGATTACCATCGTAAACGGGATCCTAAGCATTTTGTCTCTGGTGTTCTTAGTTCCTCGATTTGGTCTAGTCGGTATCCCAGCTGGTGCCTTACTCGCTGGATTGATCTCAAGCTACACCTATTGCTTCTATAAGTGGGCTCACCTGAATCATGAGATGAAAAATGCAGTCTCGCAATAGGCGAATACTACCTACCTGTGCAGCCCCTTATTTGCACTGGGCATCTTTGTAATCAAAAAGACTCAATCCGCTCCCTTAAAAATTTCCTTACCTTATCTGGGCAGTCATCGTGAAAGCTTCGATGCCTAAGCAGAACTCTCTCAACCTTAGAAATCTCACCTCCTAAAAAATTATGATTCAGGTCATCAAAAGCAAACTTAAGAATCTCAGCCGTGTTCTCAAAAAAAATCCGGATTGCTTTTTGGCTAAGGCAAAAGGAGTCCTCCACGTCGGTGGAAACATCGGGCAAGAGCGAAGTCTCTACAATGACTACGGGCTTCCAGTCCTGTGGATCGAACCCATTCCCGAGGTCTTCTCAGATCTGGTTAAGAATCTCAGTGCCTACCCGAAGCAGTCTGCGATCGAGGCCTTGGTTACCGATGCAGATGATCAAAAGCATCAGTTCAATGTTGCTAGCAATGGTGGAGCCTCATCTTCGATCCTCGAGATGGAATTGCACGGCGAAGTCTGGCCTGACGTCAGCTTCGAACGCACCATCGATTTAGAAGGCAATTCTCTCCCAACGGTCCTAAAGAACCATAATATCGACCCGGCTGACTTTGACACCCTCATTATGGACACTCAAGGCTCTGAACTCTTAGTTCTTGAAGGGGCGATTCCTCTTCTTTCTCACTTCCGCTTCATCAAAACCGAAGCCGCGAACTTTGAGTCATATAAAGGGTGCTGTCAACTCAGCGATATCGACAATTTCATGGAAAAGCATGGCTACAAGCTAATCTCTAAAACGGATTTCGCGCAACGTGATAAGGGAGGAAGCTACTTCGATGTGATCTACGAGAAGTCCCGTTAGAATGAGCTATTTCTTTCACTTAGAACCTACCTACCATGGAAACAAAGAACCAATCTGAAGCCCCCGATCGTATCCCCGGTTCTGATTATTACGAAATGCAGGCCTCGGCCCGCGGCATTAACGGGCGCGGGGATGTCGAGCGGATGAGCCATGAATCGAGCGGCGCTTATGCGCGAGCGATCGAGCCTTGGCTTCCCAAGGCAAAGGACGGCGAAATCTACGAAGTCGCTTGTGGACCAGGCATCATGCAGGTTTGGCTCAAAGAAAATGGTTTCACCGAGGTATGGGGGAGCGATTTCTCAGAGAAAGAGGCGGAGGTCGCTGCCACAATCAACCCGAATATTAAACATGGCGATTCAGTTAGCGGGCTTCTGGAGCGCGGTGAGTCACGATATGAGGCAATTATCGCTTTGGACTTCTTGGAACACATCCCCCGTGATCTCGTGATCCCGTTTCTCGAGAATGCTCTCAAAGCGTTAAAGCCAGGTGGGACCCTCATCATGAGAGCCCCAAATGCCGACAGTCCTATTGTCGGGAAAAACCTTTTTAATGATATGACCCATGTTTGGGCCTACACCACCTGCTCTCTCCGTGCCATGACACGCGTTCTCGGGTATTCCGGAGTAGAATTTGCGGACGACACCATTAACTCAATTCATAAGCACCGGTGGATCAAGCTACCGCTGATTCTTTGCGCGCAAGCAATCCTCAAAGTGCTCTTCAGCACCGCCTGCCGGGCCCGCGTGGAATACTTCGGAAGCTCCATTTACATCTACGCTCGGAGGTAACCTCCCCCCGCCCTCGTAGCAACCCTGCCCATGGAAGTCGCTGTCCAAAACGAAAATGCTCAAGGCAGTCTCAAAATCTGCCTGCATTGCTGTGACCCACCGGTTCGTGACGGAGGAGGCGCGACGTTGGCCGTGTCATGGAGCCTCGCAAATGCCTTACAAGGCCCGGGCACCTTCCTTCTTACCCGACGCTTTTCGCGATCCTACTCGAGGTCCGACATCGGTAAGGGCTTAGCGGGGCCGCTAGTCTTCTACCGTGACGCTTCTATCTTGGGACTGCGCGGTTTCTCCCAAGATCTTCGCAATATTCTGGATACGCTGCTGTGGATCGTCCAGATCCCATGGCTGATTAAGGAGCTCAAAAGGCATGAGACAGAACTTGTTCTTACCACCGTCGGAAATCATTGGTGCCCGATAGCTAAAGCTTGGCTTTTGAAAATCGCGTCTGGTTTACCGGGGGAACTCTACATGATGGATGACCTTGAATCATCCGCCGCGATGCACTCCCAAGGTCTTCAACGAACCGTAGGGATGTGGTTTGCTCGAACAGTTGAAAGGCACCTCCTTAAGCGCTTCGCGACCGTCTGGACGATTTCCAAGGGGTATGGGGAACACCTGACCACGAAATACGGAATCCGTAATACCAAGTTACTCCCCGTCCCTATTCGAGGGCGGGAAATCGTCTTCAAGCCTCTCGCTCGTGGCCCCATCACCTACCTCGGCTATTCCGGCTCAACTCACGGGCTCTATGAGTCCTCGATACAGCTTCTCCTTAATGAGATGGCACTCCGGAACCGCGCCGGAAAAGGCGAAAACTTCCGGCTGAAGCTCTTTATCGGCTCGGAAAATCCCGAAATATTCGACCGTTTTGATAACAGTGACTTGATCGACCAGCACGCAGGTTTGGATAATCAATCCCTCCTTCAAGAGATGGGAACCTGTTGGTTCCACTTCCTCCCCTATAGCTTTCTGGAAGAGCACCGCTTGATGGTGTCGACCTCATTCTCCTGCAAAATCGCCGAATATCTCCTTTCCGGTCGACCTATCGGGGTCTTCGGCCCAGCCTACAGCAGTATCTCGAGACATTTTAACGATGCCGAGATGCCACTCGTTGTTAACAACGCTGATGAGATTGCCAAGCTATTCGACGAATTAGAACTCTCGGACGAGAAGCTGCTGGGTGACCGGTATCACCGCTTGTTGCACGAGAATCACGGCATCGACGCTACTCGGAAGTTTCTTCTCGATCGGCCGGGCAAATGACACGCCAGCCCCGGTGACCCCACTCTTCACTCTCAACAACCCGCTTCTGCATGATCAATCTCATTAAAAAATATCTCCGGAAAATTGGCTTCGACATGATCCGATACGACGCCCGCCGCAGCCCAGATCTTTGCTTGGCAGGACTGCTAACGAAGAATAAGACTCCTGCCGTGATCGATATCGGAGCGAACGTAGGGCAATATGGGCAAGGACTTCGAGAGATTGGCTACCGCGGCAAAATTATCTCCTTTGAGCCTCTCTCCCATGCTCATGAAAAGCTTAAGGCCGCAAGCTCTTCTGATGAGAAGTGGATTACCGCAGATCGCTGCGCTGTCGGAGCCGAGGCTGGGACCACGACGATCAACATCTCGGGAAATAGCGTGAGCAGCTCCCTCCTTGATATCTCCGAGGCCCATACCTCCGCAGCCCCCACATCCTCCTATGTCGGGCAGGAAGAGACTGAAGTCAGAACCCTCGATGAGATCTTAGGGAAAGTCTTGGGTGAGGGTGAGAGATGCCACCTCAAGATCGATACTCAGGGATACGAACGGTTTGTTATTGAAGGAGCCCTCAACGTTCTTGAGCGTGTCGATAGCATCGAGCTTGAACTGAGCCTAAGCTGCATGTATGAGGGAGGCTGGTTGGCGCATGAAGCGCTGAACCGGATGGCGGAAATAGGCTTCCGTCTGTTCAACGTCTTCCCATTCTTCGCAGACCAGAAAACAGGTGAAACTTTCCAGATGGATGCTCTCTTTGTAAGAGCCTAGCTCGCAACTGGTATCCCATTAACTCAGCGCTAAGAGAAAATTAGTAAGATCTCCTTTTACCAATGAACAAGAATCTCATCACGGTCATCGTTCTCGTAGCAGCTGCTTTTGTCGCCATCTACTTAGGTCTCATCGCCGCTTCAGGCGATTTCGTCACGATTAGCGCCTGGGGTGGTGTTGTTCTGTTCTTACTCTACCTGCTGAAAGGTCAAAATCACAGCATCGAGATCTACCTCTTCCTGATATGGGGAGGAATTAGCTTCTACTGGGGGTTTTCGGTCCTTTCCTTACATATCGTCGCGGCCCTCTTCACGATGCATATCGCTTCTTCTGCGTTGTTTCGTCGACATCCGCTTAGGCCCTCCGGGTTACTCCGAGATTCGGGTCAAGGGTTGGTGACCGTGATTGGCGGCCTTTTCCTGATTTACGGTGTCATTCATCTTCTTTTTCTCAGAGCGTCTCCTCAGATCATTGGGGAATTCTCGATGAAAAACTCCGCAAAATCCTATTTCCTCGCCTTTGCCCCAATTTTGATTCTCTTGGCAGTTCTTGGCACGAATATTCGCTTTAAAGTAGGCGATAAGTGGGTCACCAAGTTCTTCTACTGGTTGTTTTTTGCGATTCTTATTAATGGCGCCTATTTGGCTTACCTCTACTACAGTGGATTCTCTTCGCGGGATGCATCGTTTGGAAATGACGAGATTTCCCTAATTTACATTCCGCTTATCAATGCAGCTCCTCACCACTT
>Ga0114957_1000263_pt1 | contig 73719 bp, 54 predicted proteins | sample BantaG_FD_87175 | JGI IMG/M metagenome (GOLD analysis project Ga0114957, IMG submission 87175) | Marine algal microbial communities from Bantry Bay, Ireland - BantryBay_4 metaG | ecosystem: Host-associated > Algae > Red algae > Unclassified | place: Bantry Bay, Ireland | collected 2014-11-21 | reverse complement strand
TTCTCCTGCATTCGAGTGCTATCTCCCTTAAAAAACTATGTGTTTCAAATCCTACAGTCGAGAGAGTTCGTAAAAAACCTACTGCGAACTAAGGTTTTGCTGGCAGCAAAACGGCTATGAGTTCTCCTGCATTCGAGTGCTATCTCCCTTAAAAAACTATGTGTTTCAAATCTACAGTCGAGAGAGTTCGTAAAAAACCTACTGCGAACTAAGGTTTTGCTGCCAGCAAAATGGCTATGCGTTCTCCTGCATTCGAGTGCTATCTCCCTTAAAAAACTATGTGTTTCAAATCTACGGTTGAGAGTGTTCGTAAAAAACCTACTGCGAACTAAGGTTTTGCTGCCAGAAAAACAGCTATGGGTTCTCCCGCATTCGAGTGCTATCTCCCTTAAAAAACTATGTGCTTCAAATCTACGGTTGAGAGAGTTCGTAAAAAACCTACTGCGAACTAAGGTTTTGCTGGCAGCAAAATGGCTATGCGTTCTCCTGCATTCGAGTGCTATCTCCCTTAAAAAACTATGTGTTTCAAATCTACGGTTGAGAGAGTTCGTAAAAAACCTACTGCGAACTAAGGTATTGCTGGCAGCAAAACAGCTATGGGTTCTCCTGCATTCGAGTGCTATCTCCCTTAAAAAACTATGTGTTTCAAATCTACGGTCGAGTGAGAAATACAAGCACATATGTTTGAAAACCACCCGGCCCCTCATTTCAAAATCTCTCCCCCAATAGCACAACTCAAACACCGCTGCTGAGAACAGTAAGCTTTCTTCAACTGTAACAAAGCCTGTGTTTGATAAGCCGAATCAGGTTCAATTCCTAAATGCTTCCACTGTGAAATCACCTTATTTTTTTCGGGGGGAATCTCCTCCAGTAGGTCCATTGCTTTATCTTTATAAAAATTATTGTCCTTTTTTTGCCCGTAGAGAAAAAGGAAAGGAGCAATCGTGTTGATGATAAAAAGATGGATGGTAGATTGGCCCAAAGACTTTTTTCTTTTGATAGAAACTCTGTCAAAAACATAATGCGTCAACCAATAATTCGAAAGTTGGAGCTCAAACATGTTTTCCAATTCCTTCGTGTTTTTTGCTGCGAGAATTTTACTAAAAAGGTGGTCCGTGGTAAATAGCAACATAGCAAACTGAGCAATACGGATGGTTGGAAAATTAGGAGGTCGCATCCGCAGGAAATTCCAACTTTGAGGGCGGAGTCCTTTTAAATTGTACTTCTCTTTTAGAAAAAAATATTCCTTTTTTAGTTTGTTGGGGTAGTCTTCATCGAAATTGCGGTCAAGTAAGCCTGACTGTCCGAAGAGAATGGCTTCCAGTTGGAAAAGGTTGTTTTTATGTTTTGCCAGGATGGATAGCGGCGTCACCTTAGCCAATAGTTCGAAAGGCTCCGCGTTGACTTTAAGTCCGAAGCTACGAGCCATCTGGTGGTAAAAAGTTTCTTCCCAATGATTTTTATTCTTGATCAATGCTTCGCCCATATTTTCCGTTTTTTGTTCCAGACGTTCTACGAGCATTCGGTCTAGCCAAAGGTTTTTGATGATACTACCGACTGAAGCGAAATGCTGTTGACAAGGAATCCAATGTTCATTTTGTGAAAGACGTTGGTAGGTGTTGGAGATACCTGCTGGAATTCTTTTTTTGAGTTCGATGCAGGGAATGGTTTGTCCGGATTTACGAAGGATGGGTTGATCCTCTTCGTAGACAACGTGCAGAATGACGTTGTCATAAGCAGTATCGGTTTGATGTTTGTGCTGGATCCATTCGGAAGAGCGGACGTGAATTTCCACGTTGCCAGCCCAGAGGGTGTCACCGATGCGAATGCGGGCATCCAAAAAGTCGGGCCCAGCGTTTTTGTTATGTCGGCCCATATTTTGAAGCGTCACAGGTTCTCCTTCAGTGGTAATGAGTTGTTGTTGGTCGAAGCGTTTGGTACGCCAGAGGTAGTGCAAAAAGAATTCTTTCATTTTATGTCGTTTTAGATGTTTTTAATTAAGAAGCTGTTTAAAGTTATTTCCTATGCCTGCGGATAAGGCATTGATCCCCAGAACTTCAGCTATTCCTCGTCGCCGTAGCTTGCTCCTCCGCCAGATCCTACGCCAAGGCTTCGGCTCCTGAGAAAGGCTTCGGCGGCACGCGGATGGCTACATAAATTCTGAAAAGAATTTCCCGCTTGCGGATGGGAGGGCAAATCAGCTTTGCCCTGAGCATCAAGCCCTTATCCTCGATTTTAGGAGATAACTTTTAACAACTTCTAAATGCTCTACTAGTAAGCGTATAAAAACACCGAAATTCCATAAATGAAAATGAAAATAATTTTTCGAAAGACTTGTAAGTAACTGAGGATAAGCTAGTTGGGAGGGTGAAAAAAAATTTGAAATTTTTACTTTTTTTGTGGAAAGGGGGGGAGAATAGATGAAAGGTTGAATGTACCCACTCGCGTGGTCATAGGTCGAATGCCCTATTCCATTGGCGTATCCCCGTTGGGGAAAGAACGTTTATCGTTATGAAATCTGGTATAGAGACATTTGTTTTACGATCAGAAAAAATCTGTTCTATCTGGAGAGTCTTCATTTAAGTGTGTCTGACGGTTTTTCAATCAAAATCAAAAAGCCCTTAAACGTGATCTACTTATTTAGTTGACAATCTGGTTGTTATGAGCGGAGCTCCTGCGTTCGTCTGTGTACGCCGAAGCCTTTCTCAGGAGCCGAAGCCTTGGCGAAGGAGTAGGGAATTTTTTGATTTTGATTGATATCTTGATGGAAAGACACCGTTGAGTGAACATGCTCACTATCTGTGCCCCATCACGTTAACGGGATCTACCGCTTTCGCTCAAAAATTTTAAATACATAATCAAACTCATTCTTCTCATCCGCCTTATGTGCTTCGGTTGACTTTAGCTCCCATTCTTCCAGATCAATCTCAGGAAAATGAACGGTACCTTCGACCTCTGCATCCACTTCTGTCAGGTAGAGTCGATCCACAAAAGGCATGGCCAGTTTATAAATTTCTCCACCACCAATGATGAAAGCTTCTTCTTCGCTATTGTCTAAAGCCATCTTCAGGGCCTCATCAATCGAGTGTGCTACCAGGCATTGAGAAACCACATAAAAGGGATCACGCGTCACCACAATATTGGTGCGCTTAGGCAAAGGCCGGCCAATGCTTTCGTAGGACTTGCGGCCCATGATAATGTGATGGTTTAAGGTACAGCGTTTAAAATAGTTTAAATCTGCAGGCAGATACCAGGGGATGTCATTGTCTTTTCCAATAACATTATTTTTTGCAGTTGCGACTATGGCGGAAACGATCATTGTGGGAGGAGTCAGGAGTCAGGAGACAGGGGTTGGGCACGTTAGAAGAAAGCGGACTCCTCGCACCTGACCCCCGATTCCTCACTAAGGATTATCAATCAAATTAGCATCTATCATTTTTTGTTCGACTGCTTTCTTTTGCTCAGAAATTTCTCGTTTCAGATATTTTTCTATCATAAGACCAGCCATTGGAGCACCGTAATCTGACCCCCATTTACCGTGTTCTACGTAAACGGCAATAGCAATTTTAGGATTTTCAATAGGAGCAAAAGCAAAGAAGACAGAGTGGTCAATACCATGTGGGTTTTGCGAAGTACCTGTTTTGCCAGCAATGGAAATGTCCGGAGTTTGAGCGGCACGTCCGGTACCCTTGGTTACCACAAGTTCCATTCCCTTTATTACAGGGTTGAAATATGTATCATCGATTTTTACGGTTCTTTTTTGACGATATTTTGAAGGTATTTGAGTCGTGTCATTTCTGAAACCTTTGACCAAATGCGGTGGATACCAATGGCCCCGATTGGCCATGATGGCAGCAAGATTGGCCATTTGCAAAGTAGTCATTTCTATCTCACCCTGGCCGATACCAATTGACATAATGGTTGGTGACTTCCATCCGCCCTGGTTGCGATACAGGTAATTGTAAAAATCAACAGAAGGTACATTCCCTGATTTTTCATTTGGAATGTCAATACCGAGTGTTTGGCCTAAACCAAATTGATACAAGTATTCATTAAACATATTCAGCCCAACTTCGGGATTGTAGTAGTCCTGAACTTCAAGAATATTGCGAATCACATGAAAATAGAAGGTGTTGCAGGAATGTTGTAGGGCAACAGAAGTATTGTAGGCGTAAGCATGGTTGTGGCATTTTCGAGGTTTTCCAGTACCTTTTACATTATAAGAACCATTACAACTGTATCCCTGATCCGGCGCTAAAACGCCCTCCTGCATAGCAACAAGAGAAACGATGGTTTTAAAAATTGAACCCGGCGGATATTTCGCACTAATGGATCGATCCAGAAAAGGACGGGTCAATGTATCATTTAATAAGGCATGGAAAGCTTCACTTCGATATCGGTTAATTGTTAAATCATTGGGGTCATAACCCGGAGCGCTTAGCATAGCGAGGACTTCTCCCGTTTTGGGTTCGATGGCTACGATGCTTCCGGTTTTGTTTTGCATAAGCAACTCACCATAAGCCTGTAAGTCCAGGTCTATGGAACTGATCATATCTTTACCAGAAATAGCCATGGTGTCCTGCTTGCCGTCTCTATAAGGTCCAACGATTCGACCGAGGTTGTCTTTTAAAAAGTTTTTAACTCCTTTCTTACCGCGTAGTTCAGTTTCATATTTTTTTTCCAGGCCACTGGCACCAATGTAATCCCCACCCTTGTACAAGCCATTTGATTTTGCAACCTGAGACTTGTTTACTTCATTGAGAAATCCCAAAGCATGAGCAGCGTTTTGATGGGGGTATCCTCTTGCGTTTCTAAGCTGGACAAAAAAACCTGGAAAACGATACAGGTGCTCTTGAAAACCAGCATATATTTCAGACGAAAGTTTGTCCATAAAAACAAAAGGCTTTCGTTTGCTGAAGCGATTGCTTCTAAAGTTCTTATCTAATTGTTTTATAAAAGAGGCTTTATCAATGTCCAACAAACTACAGAATAGAGTAGTGTCCATGTTTTCGTCAATCAGACTGTAGGTCACCATGAGGTCGTATATTGGGTTGTTGTTGACCAGAAGTTTTCCGTTTCTATCGTAGATAAGTCCTCGCGAAGGATACTGTGTATAGGATCCAATGGCGGTTGCATTAGCACGCTCCCGTTGAGAAGTGTCTATTACCTGAATGTACATTGCTTTAGCCAAAAGGATAAAAGCTGCAAAAGCAAAAATCAGTTGAATGATCCGATGTCTGTCGCGGTAAATATCGCTCATGTATCTTTTAATCCAAAGGATTTAGTGAAAACTGATAAACAATGATAAAGATCATAGAAATAAAGAAGGTAAACAAGGTTTTCAGAAAAATTTGGCCAATATGATAAAAAGTAAAAGCCTCCACCGAAAAGTAAAAGAACAAATGTAGGAAAAGCATACTGGAGGCATAGAACAAAAACCAGGTATTTCCGAACCTGGCTTTGGTTGGGCTAAAGCTCACATTGTACCCACCCTGAGGAGAAAGCACTGCCAAAACGATGGGGCGAATAAAACCCAGAAACACAGAAGCACTGGCATGGACTCCCAATGAATCATAAAATAAATCAATGGAGATTCCTATCAAAAAACCAAGGAGCACCACCAAAAAATGTGGTAACCTTAGTGGCAGCAGAATGATAAAAATCGGGTACACAATTAAATTGAAATAACCAGACCATTCTCCTCCAAAAGAAATTCCCTTGAACACCAGCACCTGCAATAAAACAAATACAATAAAGCGAACTATATTGGTGGTAAGTATACTATTCATCTTTCAAATCTTCTTCTATAATTTCAATATCTTCTTTTAGTAAATCATTCACAACATAGACATACCTGTTTTTGCGAAGGTCATTGATCAACTTTACGTTTATAGTGTGAACGTTACTTCCTGATTCTACCCAGGAAGTATCAATAGTACCGACGATTACCCCTTGCGGAAACATCGATGAGAAGCCACTTGTCTGAATGGTATCACCCCGGGAGAGCACCACGTCTTTCGGAATGTCCTCAAGGGCCATGGTCTGGTAATTATTTCCTTTCCAAAGCAATGACCCGAATTCCCGATTGGATTTAATCTCAACACTAATTCGCGAATTGCGATTGAGAATTGACATGACTCTGGTATGTGAAGGAGAGGTGGCCGTCGTAATCCCTACTACACCTCCCCGACCACCCGCGGCAATGACTCCCATGTGGGGACCAATACCGTGATCAGTACCTCTGTTCAGTCTAAGATTATTGTTATTTTTTTTGACAGAATTGCTGACAATACGTGCTTGTATAAAAGTGTAGCGCTGCTTAGATGCTTCGTTGTAAGCGGAGTCTTTTAGAATAGTGCTGAGGAATTGAGCGTTTCTTAATTCTGCACGAAGTTGTGCGTTTTCGGCAGCAAGACTATCTGCCACAGAGGACATACCCCACCAGTGTGTCATCTTATCCCAGTTATTGTAAAAAGAGCCCGTAAAACGTTGTTGGTTACTGTCGTAAATTTCTTTTTGCTTCTGATTGTTTTTTACGATAAGTGAAAAACATACAATTTCAAGAATGATAAAAAAGATCACACCGCCGTACTTTACGAGCAGAAAAATAAGGTTGCGCATGGTTATACACTCTTCCTGTCAATTAGAAATGAAAACTTATGTGAATTTTGCAGTGCGATTCCCGTTCCTTTTACTACTGCGCGTAAGGGGTCTTCTGCAATGTGAACAGGTAGCTTTGTTTTGTGAGCAATTCGTTTGTCAAGGCCACGTAGCAAAGCACCACCACCAGTTAAATACAATCCTGTTTTGTAAATATCAGAAGCAAGCTCGGGCGGAGTGGTTTCCAATGCTTTTAGGATAGCGTCCTCAACTTTTGAAATGGACTTATCCAGTGCATGTGCAATCTCCTGATAAGTAATTGTTATTTGTTTTGGAATACCAGACATAAGGTCTCGGCCATTCACAGCAAAATCGGCTGGTGGGTTTTCTAACTCCTGTAAAGCGGAGCCAACATTAATCTTGATCTGCTCAGCGGTACGCTCACCGATCAGGATGTTGTGTTGTCGCTTCATATAGTTCATGATATCAGCAGTAAATTCATCGCCCGCTGTCCGGATAGATTGGTCACAAACAATTCCGGAAAGTGCAATGACTGCAATCTCAGTTGTACCACCTCCTATATCAATGATCATGTTTCCGATAGGTTCTTCTACATCAAGGCCAATACCCAGAGCAGCAGCCATTGGTTCATGAATAAGGTAAGTTTCTTTTGAATCAACGTGATCTGCTGAATCAAATACAGCTCTTTTTTCTACTTCGGTAATTCCGGAAGGGATACAAATAACCATCTTCATGTGACTGAAGAACTTTTTCCGGGTTCCGGTCATATTAATTAATCCCTCGATAAGGCTTTCTGCCGCCTGAAAGTCTGCAATAACGCCATCTTTCAAGGGACGCACTGTTTTTATATTTTCATGAGTTTTCTCATGCATCTGCATTGCCTTTGTACCCACAGCAATGGTTTCGCCCGTCTTGCGGTTGATAGCAACAATAGAGGGTTCGTCTACAACGATCTCCCCATCCATGATGATCAGTGTATTTGCGGTGCCTAAGTCTATGGCTAGTTCCTGCGTAAAAAAGTTGAAAAATTTCATGTAATAGTTTGCCTGTTTTCTCTTGCGAACAGAACCGGAATAAAGTCTAAACTACCGTTTCCGTTTTAATGTTCGTTTCGCTGAAATGTATAGTTAGTGTAAGTTTGTTTCGTTTGCACACAAAGCAAAACAAAATTCCCTCAAAATAGGGAAATAACTTATTTTTCTTTTCCCTTGTGCGCTTTTTTGCAAAATTAACGAATTTAAGTGAGAGTATAGAGAAAGAAGTTGTTTAAAGTTATTGTTCAAGCTTGCAGCTAATTCATTGATCCTGAATACTTCAGCTATTCTTCGTCATTGTAGCTTGGGCTACATAAATTCTGAAAAGAATTTCCCGCTTGCGGATGGGAGGGCAAATAAGCCTCGTCTTCAGCATCAAGCAATTAACTGCACTTCTGAACAATGACTTTAAGATTAAATTTGTTCACTAAGAACGACACCTAAGCCGTTAGGCACTCCTTTTACTTTTAGTCCTCAAACCTAAAACGAACATACAAATGGTGTAAGTCACTCATAGCCTGTACGTTATAGGGCTTTTTATTTTCATTAGTATAAGCTACGCTCCTACGACTACTTCCCACATGTCCTCCTTGCGAAAGTATTTTTGTGCTAATTTTTGCAACTGTTCCGGAGTGGTTTGGTGGATAGAATCTACTAAAGTGACAAAACTATCAAAGCCAAGTTGCTCCGTTACTATTGTTTTGACGACGTCAGACACGTTAAAGGTACCATCTAGCATAGTTAAAAGATTGCCGAGCATATAATTTTTCACCATTTGGAGCTCATTCACGCTTATTTTCTCTTCACAAAGCAAATTCATTTCTTTATAAATTTCTTTTAAAGCGAGCTCGGCAAACTCGGTTCCCACTTCCGTTCCGATATAAAAGTACCCATCACGGTGCAAAGCATCGAGGGTAGAGTAGATATTGTACGTGTAGCCTTTGTCCTCCCGAATATTGGCCATGAGCCTGGATCCAAAATATCCGCCTAGTACCGTGTTTAAGAACAAAAGTCCTCTAAAGTCAGGGTGGTGTTTGTTGAAAAGCTGTCTGCCTATCCGAATAGAAGTCTGTACAGCTCCTTCTTGTTTGATCTTGACCTTTTGGGGCGTTTGCTTGATAATAGCAGGAAAATTTTCTTTTGGCAGTTCTTTTATGGGAAGCTTACCTAGATAGGTATCGAGTTTTTGGAGCATAGCATCACTGATCTTACCACTAATGATCACCTTACAATTGTTGGCAATGAAGTTATTCTCCCAGTGTTGGATCAAATCCTGCCGGGTAATTTTTGCATAAAGCTCCGGAAGGCTATTGTAGCCATAAGGATGCTCTTTCCCGTAAATAAACTCGGTAATAGCCCGATAAGAAACGACATCCGTTTGCGCTAAATCTACTAACAAACGTTGCTTGCTGTTCTCCAGATAGCTATTCAGTTCTTCTTGAGGGAAAATAGGTGCTGTCAATAAATCAATCAGTAGATGGATCATTTTGTCAAAATGCTTATTCAAGCCGAAAAGAATCACATTGGACGTGTCTAAGTTGACGGGCAAACTTAAAGAGCTGCCGTAGAAGTCCAGTTGTTCGGCGATTTCTGCAGCAGACTTAGTGCGGGTTCCCTCATTTAGCAGATTTGCCGTAGCTCGGGCCACCATTTTTTTTTGTTCAAACGGACGTCCGGCATTAAAAATTACCTCTATTTTAAAAACATCTTGTGTGCCCATATTGACAACAAAGACAGGAATGCCGTTGCTAAGCGCTATTTCCTGAGGTATTTTTAATAAAAGCTGGGTAATATTTTTGATAGGGGGGCTAACACCTCGATTGAGCATATTTGGTAATTATTTCATGGATAAACAACTTCTGTATTAAGTACTTAGTTATCAGCTCAAATTGATCAATATTCCTAGATAGCTGAACATTGCAATTGACGTTGAAAAAGCGTAATATCCCTTCGCTTTTTCAAGGATCAGAGATAAATAGCAGGCAAAGTTAGACATTTGACCCCAAATGCACCTAAAGTTATCCACATTCTGTTGGTATTTTACACTATAAATACCGAGCATAAGCATTACTTTTGCAAACTGAATTTAACAAAGCAAACGAATATGAAATTTAGCGTATCCTCTTCCGATTTATTAAAGCAATTACAAATTGCTTCCGGGGCTATTGGCTCAAACCCAGTATTGCCTATACTAGAAGATTTTCTATTCACTATAGAAAATAAGAAATTAACCATTGCTGCGACTGACCTGGAAACGTCCATCATGACCGAAATAGAGGTAAATGCAGATTCCAACGGTAAGGTGGCGGTACCTGCCAAAATCTTATTGGATACGCTTAAAGAGTTGCCCCAACAACCAATTACCTTCACGGTAAATGATGAAAACTATGGCATCCAAATTACTTCCTCTTATGGTAAGTACCGCCTTGCAGGTGAAAATGGAGATGATTTTCCAAACATACCTGAACCCGATAATGTGGACACGGTAAAAATTACAACCGACACTTTATCTCAGGCCATTAGTAAAACATTGTTTGCGACCAGTAATGATGAACTGCGTCCGGCAATGACAGGTGTTTACCTACAAGTAGATTTTAATAAACTAACTTTTGTAGCGACAGACGCACACAAGTTGGTCAAGTATACTTTCAATAATGTAAAATGTGATGTGTCGACTTCATTTATCATTCCTAAAAAAGCCTTGAATCTTTTGAAGAGTGCGCTCTCAAGTGGTAGTGAAGTAACCTTGTCTTTCAACAAAGCGAATGCTTACTTCACATTTGCCAATGTGAAAATGATCTGTCGCTTAATTGATGCACGTTATCCGGATTACAACGCAGTTATCCCGGTTGACAACCCAAACTTACTGACGATGTCAAGAGTTGACTTTCAAAACTCTTTGAAGCGTATCGCAATTTATGCCAATAAAACAACCAATCAGGTTATCCTGAATATCAATAACAGTAGTCTGACGGTGTCGGCTCAGGATCTTGACTTCTCAAATGAAGCAACGGAGCAGTTAACCTGCACTTATGAAGGCGAGCCACTGACCATCGGTTTCAACGCTAAATTCTTAATTGAAATGTTGAACGTATTGGAAAGCGACGAAGTGAAAATCGAACTGTCTTCTCCGACCCGGGCGGGTGTGCTTTTCCCAACTGAGAATGAAGAGGGAGAGGAAATTTTGATGTTGGTAATGCCGGTTATGTTGAGCAATTAATTGACTATTCAGGCTGACCGCTAATGCGGAGCTCGTAACCCGCAAATTTATGTCGCATGACATTTATTTGCGAGCTTCAATAACTTGCAAATCAGTTAGTTGATTCAACCAGCTAAATAAATTTGGCGCTTACATTTCCATTAACGGTCAACAAAAAAAAGATGCAGGATAATATTTTATCCTGCATCTTTTTTGTAACTAATTTTTGGATCAGCTTTATGAAGTTAAACAACTTCTTTATAAACAGTACAACACAAAATGGTAGCAAGAAATATTTTCATCTCATCCTGTTTTATAGTAATCATAACGATACTGTTTGCTTGCACTTCTTCGACTCCACCGCCGCCGCCGGTCATTTTACCAAATACACCTGAGACGGTTGCGCGCCAATGGCAGCAGTATGTTGACGAAAATAAATTTGAAGCAGCTAAACAATTGAGTGCTCCTAATGCTTCGGAATGGTTAACGTGGGTGAGTGAAACGCTGACGCAAGAAATACTAAAAGAAGATACCTTTCCGCCAGGTAAAATTTTAGGAATGACCTGCGTCGAAATAAATAACCGGGCGAAATGTGCTTACTCATTTGACGACAACGGCCTGGTTTATAAGGATACTTTTATATTGATGCGAATAGACGAACAATGGTTGGTTGATATTCCAAAAGAGGCGCTAATTGAAAATGATGATACGATAGAGGCGATGATGAAACAGATGATGGAGGAAGAAGAGCGGCTGCGGCAATTGGAGCAGTGAATGGGTTGGAAGTGGGAAGCGCCCATATAACGCGGAGCTCCGCGATCGCGTGAAGCTTCCCACTTCCCACTCCCAACTTCCAACCGTCTTTAAAACACAAACAATGAAAATAGGATTATTCTTCGGTTCATTTAATCCCGTTCATATTGGGCATATGATCATCGCTAATTATATGGCCACGCAAACTGATTTGGATCAACTCTGGATGGTCGTTTCCCCACAAAACCCACTCAAAGCTAAAAGTACATTGGCTCGTGATTATGACCGACTGCATTTGGTTCGCCTGGCCATTGACAATAATACCAACCTGAAAGCATCCAACATCGAATTTGATTTGCCCAAACCTTCTTACACCATCGATACGCTGACCTATTTGCGTGAAGCTAACCCAGAACATGAGTTTGCGCTTATCATGGGCGGTGATAATTTAGGTACCCTTCACAAATGGAAAAACTACGAGTTGATCCTTAGAGATTATCAGGTCTATGTCTACAAACGGCCGAATTATGATCTTGGAGAATTGGCAACACACCCCAGCGTAAAACTTTTTGAGGCGCCGCTCATGCAAATTTCAGCCAGCTATATCAGAAAATGTATTCAGCAAGGCCATTCTATTCAATATCTTGTTCCGGAGCCAGTATATGAGTATTTATCTTCCAGTAGCCTATATCGAGGCAATAAAACATAGAAGAATGCGAAGCTCCTGACATTTCATTTTAATGTTTTTTCTAAAAACAATAATAACTTAGCAGGGGTGTTTTATTACGAAGTTGTATTAAAGAGGGCGTGTTTGTTAAATAGAGCGTCGCTTGCTTAAAACAACTTCCTTATTTAATAACAGTAACCTCCGGGTATCACAAGTCTATTTCAATGAAAACTTCAAGTATAACGGCATTGGTCTTTCTTTTTGTGCTAAACACGCTCATGGCACAAAGCAACCTGAATATTGGTGAATGGAAATCTCATCTGCCCTATAAGTTGGCCCATGACATCGCGCAGGACGATTCCAAAATCTACTTTACAACAGAGTCATCTTTGTTTACTATCAATAAAGATGACAACCAAACGGATTTCTTTTCTAAGGTGGATGGCCTCAGTGATGTCGGGAGTAATATTATTAAATACGATAAATACAACGATGTACTACTAATGGTTTATGCCAATAGTAATCTTGATATTATCAGTACAGATGAAGTTTTTAACCTGCCTTTTATACTAACCAGTCAGGCAGTTGGAGATAAGCAGGTATATGATGTTTATGTGGATTCGGAGGACGTAACTTATCTGGCGATGGGCTTTGGTTTGAAAGTATTGAATGTAAAGGATAAAGAATTTGGAGATGAAGTAAAAGCAGAAATCAAATTTAATGGTGTTACGGTTTTTAATAACTATATCTACGCGGCTACTGACGAAGGTATTTATCGGGTGGAGCGAGCGGAGACCGTCAATATTCAGGACTTTGGTGAGTGGGAATTACTTGGAGCTGCTGCGGGTTTTCCCGATAACTATGCCAGTAATAAGTTGATCGTATTTAAAGGCAAACTTTATACGGATGTAAATAATGTGTTGATGAGTTACGATGGAACTTCACTTGATTCACTGTTTGAAGAAGAAAACCTTAGTCTGAGTTTTTTAAGTGGAGAAGGGGAGCGTTTGCTGGTGGGTTGGAGATGTTGTATTCCTAGTGATAATTGTGATTGTGATGCACTTTGCGATGCAACCTGTAATGGGAAAGTCCTTTATTTAGATACGGATGGAAGCTATATTGTTGCAGGTGATGATTGTGTAAATTTTTCTCGTTACGCTTTAGAAGATGAAAAAGGGCAGATTTGGTTTGCAGATGATTGGAGAAACTTACGGGTGGCACCGAATTATGATGCAGCTTGTAATTTGTCAGCTTATAATTCACCTTTGACAACCGCAGTAACCGACATTGAGATTGTCAATAATACTGTTTTGGTGGCCACCCAACGCTCAGACCCTAGTCCCAAATTTGTTGGGGACGGATACTTTCAACTCAAAGACGGGGAATGGACCAATTATAATTCGAATTTCAGTGCTGTCCTGAAAGACCTGGTCTCTTTTGTTGATGTCGCAATAAACCCTTCCAATGACCATGCCTACATCGGTACGCTTTGGGATGGTCTCGTAGAAATGGTAGACGGCACACCTACCCAACGATTTAATTCAGCCTTCAATAACTCGCCCCTTCTGCCAGCATTGGGCGATCCATCCAGAGTACGTGTGACTGGTCTTGCATTTGACGAAGAGAATACTTTATGGGTAGCCAATCATGATACAGCCAGGCCTATTCTTGCCTTGAGAAGTGATGGAACATGGGACAGTACATTTGTAGCTATTCCAGAAACCGGTTTGCGTTTTTTAGCAATTGATGGCTTCGGATACAAGTGGTTTGGCGTTGATGGTAGTTCGCAGGCTTTGCTGGTTTATGATAATGGAGGGACACTAGGCGATTCCAGTGATGATCGGTTTCGTCGGTTTAACTCGAACAATACCGTTCTTCCTAACAATAGAGTGTTTAGCATACTTACCGATTTAGATGGTGATGTTTGGGTGGGCACCAACGAAGGAGTTGTTATTTTCGAATGTAGTGGAAACGTTTTTGATCCAAGTTGTCAGGGTTCGCTAAGGATCGTCGAAGTAGGTGATTTTAATTCCTTTTTATTAGCGACACAAGAAATCAGATCTATGGCAGTGGACGGAGCAAACCGTAAATGGGTGGGTACGAACAACGGGGTTTTTGTGTTCTCGCCGGATGGCAGAACTCAACTGGCATTTTTTGATAAAGAGAATAGCCCATTATTCAGTGATCAAATCAACGCCATCGGAGTGAACAAGGAAACAGGTGAAGTTTTTATTGGGACTTCAGCAGGGCTGATCTCCTATCAGTCAGATGCTCAGGAAGGAGGTTCTGTCAACAGCAAAGATGCTTATGCCTACCCCAATCCGGTAAAGCCGACATACGATGGGCCTATTGCAATAAAAGGCCTTGCCCGTGACGCGAATATCAAAATCACAGATGTGAATGGCCAGTTGGTTTACGAATCAAAATCGTTGGGAGGTCAGGCCGTTTGGGATGGAAGAGATTATACGGGAAGGAAGGTTAGCTCAGGTGTATATCTGGTCTTTAGTACGAGTACACAGAATGTTGAAAATCCGGATGCTATCGTTACTAAGATTTTGTTTGTTAATTAGGCAGGTGTAAGGATTGAAGGTGGTAAGAGTTTGAAGGACACACAATCGCGGGCTCCGCATATTAAGTGCCCTTCAAACCTTCAACCCTTATCACCTTCAACCCTCTCAAGTCCTACTCCAATCCCACCTTATACTCCGTCACTGCTTTACGAATCACTTCTTCATAATAAGCTTCGTATTGCGGCAATACATTTTTCAAATCAAACCGCTCTGCCTGTTCTAACGCATTCTTTCTAAACTCCTGCAACAAGGCATCGTCACTCAAAAGTTTTATCGCGTTGGCAGCCATTTCATCAACATTGCCTAAGTCGCTTAAAAAACCAGTTTTCCCCTGAATATTTATTTCAGGTAAACCGCCAACGTTGGATGAAATAACAGGAACCTCACAAGCCATAGCTTCCAGTGCCGCTAATCCAAAACTTTCGCTACCAGATGGGATGAGAAATAAGTCAGATACAGCCAATAGTTCTTCCACCGCTTCTTGCTTACCCAAAAAGCGAATCTCATCACAAAGACCAATTTCACGACAAAGCCCTTCCATTTTTTGCCGCTCAGGCCCATCACCAATTAATAATAATTTACTAGGTATTTTCTTAAAAACTTTTTCAAAAACCCTCATTACATCTTCCACTCGTTTTACTTTTCGGAAGTTGGAAACATGCGTCAGTATGCGTTCACCATTTGGGGCAATTGCTTTTTTGAAATGATCTTTATCTAATTTTCGGAAACGATCAAAGTCAATAAAGTTGTAAATAACTTTTATCTCTTTTTTTATATCAAAAATTTCTTCCGTATCGCGTTTCAAACTTTCGGATACTGCCGTAACACCATCCGATTTGTTAATCGAAAAAGCCACTACCGGAGCAAAGGCACCATTCTTACCCACCAAGGTAATGTCCGTCCCGTGCAACGTTGTAACCACAGGAATATAGCGCCCCTCTTGCAGTAGAATTTTCTTGACCATATAAGCTACCGCAGCATGAGGTATGGCATAATGCACATGAAGTATATCAAGGTTTTCATATTTAACGACATCTACCAGCTTACTTGCCAATGCTGTATCATAAGGGGGGTATTCAAACAGGGGATAATCCGCTGAACTTACTTCATGATAATAAAGATTTTCGTGAAAAGTAGTCAAACGCGCGGGCTGCCGATAGGTAATGAAGTGCACCTGATGTCCTCTGCTAGCCAATCCTTTCCCCAACTCAGTCGCTACAACGCCACTTCCACCATAAGTGGGATAACATACAATACCGATTTTCATAGTTCTGTTTTAATGATTCATTTTACTCCAGTAAAATGCTTTTTTAGCTAATAAGTTTAAAAATTAGTGCGTTAATTTTAGACCGCTTTGCTAAGGGGCCGCTTCGCTGAGAGACCGTGGTGGCGCTGCCATCACTGAAGACCGCTGCGCTGCGGGGGCTTTACCACTATCTCGAACACTCTATTGCGGAGCCACGATAAAGGGAAGTCCCGCAGCGTGGCGATCTCTCAAGAGTGCCGGAGGCGCTCTGGCCTCTCAGCGCAGCGGTCTCTACTCCAAATAAAAAACCCGAATTTCAGCAACCAAAATTCGGATTTTCTATTCAAAAGCAATATCCGGAAAGTTACATCCGAATCAGCTTCTCTATATGGGTTTCATTATTTATTGACAGGCGGATGAAGTAAATACCGCTGCTGTAATTTGTTAGGTCTACCTCATAGCTTTGTTCGGTGGTATTGGCAGCTTGAGCAGCAAAAACAGTTTGACCAACAACATTCAGGACTTCTACTTTTAATTCTATCGGTTTATTGAATGATAGATTTAAGAAAGTGGTACCAGAGGTTGGATTCGGTGCTACTATAATGTCACGCAAAATTTGAAGATCTTTAGCGCTTACCATAACACCAATTGAGGCGGTGATCACATCCATACACCCATTTGCATCTACAACAGTGACAACATAATCGCCCTGTTCAAGATTGGTAATGGTGCTGGTGGTCATGCCATTATCCCAGCTATAGTCATATGGCCCTGCACCTCCTGATGGCGTAACAGTAATACTGCCATCCATACTGCCAGGTGTTGATTCATCAGATAAAGCAGTGGTAAGACCTAAGTCGATTGGACAACCAATAATGTTGATATTGTCCAAATCCAACCAATAGTCGCTCGTTCCCCAGGTGGCAAAAAATCGAATGATAATGTATTCACCGGCATAAGCATCTAAATCAACAAGAAGGTTGGTCATCACAACGCTAGGCGTATGGTTATTTTGATCAATGGTGAAGAGGGTCGTGAATGTTTCACCACAGTCCGTGGAAATCTGCACGTTTAATTCATCGCCATCGCCCAAATTCAAAGCAGTTGTACCGGCACTCCATTCGGTGTATCTGTAATCGAACGTAAGACTGTCGCCTGCATTGATAGGTCCGAGAATAGGACTGGTTACTTCAAAGGATGGGTCACCGCTGTACATATTGTCATAAATAACAAGAGAAACATTATTGTGGCCATCACCAACGATCCCATCGGCAGTCCAACCTGTTGGAATAACAGCAGCTTCAAAATCTTCAGCAATAGGAAGAGGGGCAGGAGTAGTGGTAATCAAATTATAGAAAGTAGTGTCATTTACTGGACTCAGTTCGCCATCAAGACTACTCCAGGTCGTGATCTCAAGTACGGTGTTGAATACATTTGAATTGAAGGGTTCAGTGAACGTATAGGCTACTGATTCATCCGGATTGACAACTAAGGCGCCTACATTTTCAGTAACGATCGGGCCGTTGTCTATTTGGTAGGATACATCAAAACCCGTTTGAGCTGTTGTACCATAATTTCTGATGTCAATAATAATACTATCCATTTCAGATCCGCAGATAGAAGCATCTGTATGGTTAGCAGTAGCAACGCCAAGGTCAGCAGTGACCGGATTGAAAATATAAATATCATCTATCCCAATTCCTTCAAAGTTGACAGAATCATCAGAGTCAAATCCAAACCTGAACCGACATTCGCTTTGGTTGGCATAACCAGTCAGTTCCAGTTTTGCATACATCCATCCATCGGAGTTACCGGCCCATACTTCTCCAAGGGTTTGATTTGTATTGTCGAAATTGTACCAGTTAAGGCCTTGTCCCATTGCGCCTAGCTTTGTCCAGGTATCGCCATTGTCAATGGTTCCTTCTAACCAGAGGCCGTCGAAGGAGAGCTCAGTTTCGTGAAAAAGAGAAAAACTAATAGAAGGATCTGTCGCCATGTTTGTAAAATCCATACATGGTGATACGAGATAGGAAAGTTCACCATTATTGTAATTGCCATCAAGGCTGGTCACCCATGCATTGGCACCGCTGGCAGCGCCTTGAATATCTACCGTCGTGGGCGTACCGAAGGCCCATGTTGGATCCGAGCTATTGGGATCAGTGTCAACTGACCAGCCATTGACGGATGACTCAAAATTATTAAAATGGGGGAAGTTGTCGATAGTAGAGATATTCTCCACGGTATAATAGCTAGTGTCATTGCTGAGGTCCATATCGCCAGGTAATTCTGTGAAGGCAGCAATGGTATAAGTGCCCCCATTAGAAAAATCAAAGGTCGTTTCAAAAGCAACAGTCACGATACTATCGGTTCCGAGTACTCCTGTGTAAACGCCATCTGTAGGCTGAGATACGTTGGCACTAACGCCATTAACCGTAAAGTTAAAAGGAATAAGAGCCTGGGGGTTGAGACCAAAATTTTGGAGGGTTACCTCGACTGTTTCATTGCCAAGGCCACACTTGGATATAGGTGAGTGAATGGCAATAACTCCAACATCAGTTGATAATTGAGCGTGCATATTGGCTTGAAAAATACAGCAAAAAGCAAGGGTTAGAAAGGCTTGAGGGAATTTATTGAAATAAAAGTAAAGTTCTTTCATGTGCTATTTTTTAATTTTTTTTGAAAACTTTGCTCTTTAAACAACTCCTTTAAGAAAAAGGATCTCCCAAAAAAAGAGCTTAAATTGGTTTTCAAAATTACTTAAAATTAACTACAAAAGCGTCTTGCTGTGCCTAAGCTTTTATCTGTAATTTGACAATAAGCCTAAACAATTTGCTAAAAAGGCTGTTAACCTCATATCCAAACGCTTTTTTTATTTATGAAGTTGTTTGAAGTTATTCCCTATGACTACACATAAGTCATTGATCCCGTGGATCTTCAGCTATTTTACTTCCCGTAGCTTGCTCCTACGCCAGATCCTACGCCGAGGCTTCGGCTCCTAAGAAAGGCTTCGACGGCACGCGGATGGCTACGAAAAGTAAAATAGCCTGTCCCGTCGAATGACGGGAAGCTTCGCCCACAGCATCAAGCACTTATGTTCGCCTTTAGGCGATAATTTTAAACAGCTTCTATATAAACAGGTTCTTTTACCTTCATTTAAAAAAACGAATAAATATTTTTCAACTTGGCTATCTATTCTATAAAGGACTTAGAAAAACTCTGCGGAATAAAAGCCCATACCATCCGGATATGGGAGCAGCGCTATGGCCTTGTGGTACCCAAACGAACTAAGACGAATATCCGCTACTATCAGGATGAAGACCTTAAGCACTTACTAAATATCGTCTTCCTCAATAAAAATGGTACAAAAATCTCTATGATCGCCAAAATGAGTCATGAGGAAATTACTAATGAAGTATCCAATAATGCAGCGATCGGTATTGAAAACGATGTACAACTGAATGCGCTGACCATTTCTATGATAGAAATGGATGAGTTGAAATTCCATCATGTGATGTGTAAGAGTGTCAAGGAAGTAGGATTTGAAAACACCATGCTGGATATTGTTTATCCCTTCTTAGAGAAGTTGGGGGTACTTTGGCTGACTGGTTCGGTAACACCTGCTCAGGAAAATTTTATGAGTTGCCTGATTCGGCAAAAAATACTTAGAGCAACAGATGGTTTGCCATTTGCAAATGGTCGTGGTGTTCGAAAGTTTATGATCTTTTTGCCTGAAGGTGAAAATCAGGAGTTGAGCCTTATGTTTATGCATTACCTGCTCAAATCACGTGGGCATCAGGTCATCTACATGGGACTCAATATTTCGGTTCATGACTTACAGGATGCCTACAATATAATTCGACCTTCTTATCTCTTTACGATGATCTCCGAAACGTATACACAGCAACCTGTTCAAAAATATGTAGATCAGTTATCGGAAACTTTTCCTGAAAGTCAGGTACTCCTTTCAGGTTATCAGGTGATGTCTCAAAGTATCAAACGTCCTGGCAATGTCAGGTTGTTGGGTAGCCTCGGTGATACGATTACCTTCTTGGAAGATTTGAAAAAAGCGTAATTTGGTTTAAGTATTCAAGCTCTTTCTCCCATATCCAACCCTATCAAATAATTTAACAGGATATATTCACATTATTATCCGTTATAAAGTATATTTTTGCTTCGATTACTCATGAAGTTCTTTAAAAACTATCTTCAAACGTGCAGGTAAACCATTGACAGCCAATATTCCAGCTCGTAGCTCTACGGCTACGAAAAAATAAATTAGCTTCATTCCCGATTCATCGGGACCATTTACCTTCGTTTCTGAACATATTTTTTGAACAACTTCTATTTATTCACTCATTCAAAGGTAAATCAATGAAGATCGCAATTAAATTCTCGTTTATGATTTTAGTGCTTGGCTTAGCACTTACTTCTTGTAAAAATAAAGCTGCAGGAGATAAAGCAAAAGTTGGCGAAGCTGTAGGAAAAGCAGCATCTGCTGCCAACGCTGTTAGTTACGCCATCAACCCTGGAAGTAAAATTTACTGGACTGGCTCTAAACCAACGGGTTCTCACACGGGTACTATTGACATCGCAAAAGGAAAATTAGACGCCTCTAACAATGATATTTCAGGCGGACAATTTGTGCTTGACATGACTTCAATTACCAATACAGACCAGGCACCAGGAAAAGGAAAAGAAGATTTGGAGGCACACCTTAAAGGTTCTGCTGAAGGAAAAGAAGACCACTTCTTTAATGTATCGAAATACCCGGAGGCTACTTTTGTAATCACAAGTGTTGCTAAAGCGCCTGCAGGTGGAAAAATTTCTCACAACATTACTGGTGACCTTACAATGAAAGGTATTACAAAAAGTGTTACTTTCCCTGCTTCTGTTGTAATTGCTGGTGACAAGATCAATGCAACTGCTCCTGCTTTTACAATCAATCGTACTGATTGGAAAGTCAATTTTATGTCAAAGACTATTCTTGATGACTTGAAAGATGGTTTCATCAACGATGAAATTTCTTTGACCATCGATATGACTGCAACGAAAATGTAGAATACTTACAGGTAGTTTTTGCTACTAATTTTTATTCTCAAAAAGAGCTTCGACATTTGTCGGGGCCCTTTTTTTAGTTGCTGGATGCTGGATCACGTAATACGTAGCGGTCGCGGGCATCACTATTAGAAGTGATCCAGCAACCAGCATCTTGCATCCGCCATCCAGCACAAATTGAGTGGCTCAATAGTTGCAAAAGCTTATGACTTTTCCTACCTTAAACCAGCTAATTATTTTAAGCTACTTGGCTCCAAAGCTTATCTTGCTTTATTGAAACGAAAAAAGTGAAACAATGGATGTTACCAGACTCTTCGAATTTATCTACTACCAAAAAGAAAATTATCCTCAGGAAAAAACACTGGGGCATCAACTTGACGGTGAGTGGATTTATTATAGTACAGATCAGATCATTGATATGGCCATGCAAGTCAGTTGTGGCCTACTGGAGATGGGGGTACAAGCTGGGGATAAAATTGCGTTGATCGCCTATAAAAATCGACCAGAGTGGGTCATCATGGATCTGGGAATTCAACAAATCGGTGCCATCAATGTACCCGTTTATCCAACCATCAGTACCAAAGAATATGTTTACATTTTTAATGACGCATCAGTGAAGCACTGTTTCGTTGGGGGGGGTGACTTGTACGATAAGGTGATTGCTACAAAAGGCAAAGTAACAGATCTCGATAGAATTTATACTTTTGACAAACAGGAAGGCCGACCTTATTGGAAGGCTATTTTTTCGAGCAATGGACAAGATAAAGTGAAGGAAATTATGGCGGGTATAAAGCCCGAAGAAATGGCGACCATCATTTACACTTCCGGTACTACGGGCAATCCTAAAGGTGTCATGTTGTCGCACAACAATGTCGTCAGCAACGTAAATGCTGTCAAAACAATATTGCCTGTGGGGGCAGGTGAGCGGGTGCTAAGTTTTTTACCGATATGTCATGTCTTTGAACGCTCCGCTATCTATGCCTACATCTTCGCAGGCGTCAACGTGAGCTTTACGGGTACCGATAATCTTGGTGGTGAAAACGGCGATTTAGCTGCTGTAAAGCCACACTTTTTTACAACAGTTCCCCGCTTACTCGAAAAGGTCTACGAAAAAATTTACAATAAAGGTCTGACATTAACGGGTGTAAAAAAGAAGCTATTCTTCTGGGCACTTACTTTGACAGATGATTATGAATATGATAAAAAATTCAGTGGCTTCTCTGGATTCAAACGTGGTATTGCGGACAAGTTAATCTACAGCAAATGGCGCGAAGCGCTCGGCGGAAATGTAAAAGGAATACTCACCGGAGCGGCACCATGCCCCGTTAAAATGGCTAAAGTTTTTTCCGCTGCTGGTATTCCAATCCGCGAAGGATACGGCCTTACGGAAACCAGCCCTGGGCTAACGATCAACACTTATGAACCCGGTGGTGCACAATTGGGAACGGTAGGGCCACCTTTGCCAAACGTTGAAATTTATATCGATCAATCAGACGGAGATTATCGGGAAGGTGAAGGCGAAATTTTGGCAAAAGGCCCCAACATTATGATGGGCTATTACAACAAACCAGAAGCAACCGCCGGTGTCACCAAAGAAATAGATGGCGTGAAATGGTTCCTTACCGGAGACATTGGAAAAATGGTAGATGCTAAAGGAGGCAGAAAATTTTTAAAAATTACCGATCGTAAAAAGGAATTACTCAAAACCTCTGGGGGTAAATACGTAGCGCCAGCACCAATAGAAAATAAACTAAAAGAAGATTTCCTCATTGAGCAAATTATGATAGTAGGGGACAAGCAAAAATTTGTTTCTGCACTAATCGTACCTGCTCCCGATGCCCTCAAAGACTGGTGTCAGGAGTGCGGAAGTGGGTGGACGGATTTGTCAAAAGCAGTGATTGACCCTGCCGTTATTTCACGCTATCAGGAGATCATCGATCAATACAATCCGGAGTTCAGTCATATCGAACAAATCAAAAAATTTGTCTTATTGGATTGTACCTGGGATGCTGTAAAAGAAGATGGCTCTGCTTCCGAATTGACTCCGACTATGAAATTGAAACGTCGGGTGATTCGGGAGAAATATGGGAAGGAGATTGATGGGATTTATGGGTAAGGAACGTCGTTCCTTTAACTTGGGTCGCGACAGCGATCAACAAAAAAGCGGCCTACCTGATTTCCAGAGCATGCCGCTTTTGTTTTCCACACTTTTCGGATGGGGAATATAAATCGAGGGACGCCGACTGAACGTAGCCGACTGGTATGCCGTAGCCTTAGCGAAGGCATAAGTCCAAGTCCTCTACTTATTCAACTCTACCAATATATCCAAACTAACATCATCCATCAAGTCCACCCGCTCCCCTTCGCTAATCGAATCCGTCAGTTTTAGTTTTACCGCCAGCGTTTCTGCACAAATGTAATCACCATAATCTGCCACCGCCGCAGCAATCGAATCATGCTTTTCCAGTTGCACCACGATCTTATCCGTGATATTGAAGTCTTTGTTCTTTCGGATGTTTTGAATCCGGTTGACCAACTCACGGGCCGTGCCTTCTGCCAGCAATGCATCGGTGATATTGACGTCCATTGCCACAGTAAGCGGACCATCATTGGCCACCAGCCAACCCGGGATATCCTGTGTCGTGATTTCGAAATCTTCTAGTGTGAGATCAAAGGTCTCATCTGCCACCTGAAGTTGGAAGGAACCCGTTTTTTCAAGATTCGCGATTTCTTCCTGACCAAATTTAGCGATCGCTTGTGAAGCGGCCTTCATGTTTTTTCCAAGTCGGCGACCCAGGGTTTTAAAGTTCGGTTTGATCCCCTTCTTGATGATGCCTTCCGTGTCGGTCACGTATTCGATCTCTTTGATATTCACCTCGCTGAGGACTAGATCTTTTATTTCTTCCACTTGTACGCGGAAATTATCGTTCAGCACCGGCAAGAGTATTTTTTGCAAAGGTTGTCGGACCCGGATGTTTTCTTTTTTCCGTAAGGACAAGACCAATGAAGAAATACGCTGCGCATAATTCATCCGCTCTTCCAAAGCTTTGTTGATGGCAGATTCATCTGCAGTCGGGAAGTCCGCGAGGTGAATCGATTCGCAATCTTCGCGACCTGTTGCCTTATTCAAATTCTGAAAATACCAATCCGCAAAGAAGGGCGCCACCGGCGCCATCAATTTGGCAATCGTCGTCATACAAGTATAAAGCGTTTGGTAAGCAGCTACCTTGTCGGTGGTGTATTCTCCCTTCCAGAAACGACGACGGCACAAACGGACGTACCAGTTACTCAAGTGTTGGTCCACAAAGTTTTGAACTTTTCGGGTCGCATTGGTTGGTTCGTAATCGGTCAGGTCAGCTTCCACCTCCTTTATCAAGGTGTTGAGCAAAGAGATGATCCACTGATCTATTTCCGGACGTTCATTCAAAGGCACCTCTGCCTGATCGTATTTGAATTTATCGATGTTTGCGTAAAGCGCAAAAAAGGAATAGGTGTTGTAAAGCGTACCAAAGAATTTTCTCTGAACCTCGCCAATTCCATCTTCATTAAATTTTAAGTTATCCCAGGGTTGGGCATTAGAAATCATGTACCAACGCGTAGCGTCAGAGCCATAGGTTGCAATCGTCTTAAAAGGTTCTACGGCGTTGCCTTTACTCTTGGACATTTTCTGACCGTTCTTATCTTGTACCAATCCGTTGGACACTACATTTTTGAAGGCCACCGAATCAAATGCCATGACAGCAATAGCGTGCAAGGTGTAAAACCAGCCACGAGTTTGGTCAACACCTTCCGCTATGAAGTCTGCCGGAAAATTTTTGGCAAACTTCTCTTTGTTTTCAAACGGATAATGCCACTGTGCATAGGGCATGGAACCAGAATCAAACCAAACGTCGATCAGGTCCAGTTCGCGTGTCATCATTTCACCGTTGTCAGCTACCAGTACGATGTCATCTATATAAGGTCGGTGCAAATCTTTTGGCACTTCTTGTTGCTTGCCCAATTTTGCATTTGCTTTGTTAATTTCCTCCTGCAAGTCTGCGATGGAACCGATGCACTTTTGGTGCAGGCCATCTTCCGTTCGCCAGATTGGTAAAGGGATGCCCCAGAAACGAGAACGGGATAGGTTCCAGTCCTGCAAGTTTTCCAACCACTTTCCAAAACGACCTTCACCCGTTGAAGCGGGTTTCCAGTTAATGGTTTTATTTAACTCCACCATTCTGTCTTTCATGGATGCTGCCTTCACAAACCAACTATCCAGGGGGTAGTATAAAACGGGTTTGTCCGTTCTCCAACAGTGTGGATAACTGTGCACATATTTCTCCACTTTGAACGCCTTGTTTTCTTCTTTCAATTTGATGGAAAGCAAAACGTCGATGCTTTTATCCGGAGCTTCGCCGTCCTTGTAGTATTCGTTTTTGACATACAGTCCACCAAATTCGCCAACTTCTTGTCGGAACTTCCCTTGCAAGTCAACTAGTGGAACCGGGTTTTCATGCTCATCCAACACCAACATAGGTGGGACACCAAATTCCTTGGCCACCATAGCATCGTCCGATCCGAAAGTAGGAGCGATGTGAACGATACCTGTACCATCTTCCGTGGTAACGAAATTACCGGAGATGACCTGGAATGCCTGATCTGCATTTTCGTAAGGCAAGCAAAATGGTAACAGCTGCTCATAGCGAATACCAACCATTTTGGACCCTTTAAATTCGGAAACGATTTGGTAAGGAATCTTTTTGTCTTCTGCCGTATGTTTTAGTGCGGCACCTTCTTCGAGCGCTACATATTTACCGCTCAACTGTTTCCCAACGAGGGCTTTCGCCAAAACGATATTCATTGGCAGGTGGGTGTATTGATTGAATGTTTTTACAAAAACATAATCGATCTTTTTACCAACGGCCAACGCAGTATTGGAAGGCAAAGTCCATGGCGTGGTGGTCCATGCGATGAGCGCCACGTCACCGGCACCAGCCATTTCAAAAAGGAAATTAGATTGCTCGTTTTTGATGACTTTGAACTGAGCGATGGCAGAAGTGTCGGTGACATCTTTGTAGGCACCCGGCATGTTCAACTCGTGGGTACTCAGGCCAGTACCCGCAGCAGGAGAGTAAGGTTGGATGGTGTAGCCTTTGTACATCAGATCTTTATCGTACAAGCGTTTCAGCAAATACCAGACAGATTCGATATAGTTGTTTTCAAAGGTGATGTATGGATTGTTGAGGTCAACCCAGTAGCCCATTTTGCGGGTAATGTCGTCCCACATATCTTTGTAGCGCATCACTGTTTCGCGACAAGCTTTGTTATAATCATCCACCGATATTTTTGTACCGATATCTTCTTTGGTGATTTGCAATTCTTTTTCCACCTTAAGTTCGATGGGAAGGCCGTGTGTATCCCAGCCCCCTTTGCGTTCTACGCGTTTGCCTTTCATGGTGTGAAACCGACAAAACAAATCCTTTACGGTACGTGCCATTACGTGGTGGATACCCGGTTTCCCATTTGCAGAAGGCGGTCCTTCGTAGAAAACGTAGGTGTTGTCCGGATCCTTTTGCTCCATACTCTTTTCAAAGATTTGATTTGCTTCCCAATAAGCAAGCATTTCTTTGTCTATTTCTGGTAAGTTTAAGCCTTTAAATTCTTTGTACATATTATAAAAATTGACATTTAAATTAATGGTGCCCCAAATATAGGGGAAAGAGCTGGAAGACGGAAGTCCGAAGACTGGAAAGCTCTATCGCGAAGCAAATAGATTTCCGAACGGAGTTAATATATAAAGCTCTTATTCCAACACCGCTCGGAAGTACCTTCGGGTTTTCCGGTCTTTAAGGACGCAAAAAAGCTCTTACAGATACCATCTGTAAGAGCTTTTTTAATAGAATCACCCTCCCAGATCGCTAAGATCTCTGAATAATGATGCTAATTATTATATTTGAGTAATAGGTCATGATAGTCGTTTAACGTGGCTTAAATGTAAAAAGTTCTGTCAACAACACCAAAATAAAGAGAAGGGCATTATTTATGCTATGTAGAAAGTAGTGTCATACCAGAAATAATTTACCTTAAAATCGCTGAATAACAATTCAATTTGCATTAAAAATGCATTATCGGTCTATGTCAACTATTCAAAGTAGAAATTAGAATTCAACAATCAAAAAAATTATAGATTATGCAGATGGGACCAATATGGGGAATAGATTTAGGAGGCACTAAAATAGAAGGTGCTATACTTGAAGATAAGCATTCAGCTGTGGCGCTGAAGCGATTACGTATACCGACTGAAGCCGACAAAGGTTATGAACATATTGTCAATCAGATTGTGCGAATGGTAGAGGTGTTGAGTATTGAAGCAGGAATGCGACCGCAGCACATTGGTATTGGTACGCCAGGTGTTTTGGATCCATCTACCCAAAAAATGAAAAACTGTAACTCTACGGCATTAAATAATCAGATGCTAAAAAGAGATCTGGAGCATGTCCTTAATGTGCCGGTTACTTTGGCCAATGATGCGAATTGTTTTGCTTACGCAGAAACGATGCTTGGTGCGGTCAAGGAGCAAAAGCCAAATGCGAAGGTTACTTTCGGCGTCATTATGGGTACGGGAGTAGGTGGCGGATTGATTGTCAATGGAAATGTAATTGGTGGTATGCACGGTATCGGAGGAGAATGGGGACATAACTTTTTGGATGCATCAGGAGGCGATTGTTATTGTGGTAGAAAAGGGTGTGTTGAAACTATTATCTCGGGACCAGCTCTGGAGCGCTATTATGAAAACCTGATGCGCATTCATTTGCCACTAAAAGAAATCATCAACCGCTACCACGAAGGCCATGATGAGGTAGCAGATAAAACAGTGAACCGAATGCTCAAATTCTTTGGAAAAGGAATGGCGAATATTATCAATATTATTGACCCGGATGCGATTATTCTTGGAGGAGGTTTGAGTCATATTGACTTGTTGTATGAAGAGGGAGTGGCTGAGGTCGAAAAGTATGTTTTCAATGATCGCTTGACAACACCTTTCCTTCGACCAAAACTTGGAGACAGTGCTGGTGTTTTTGGCGCAGCTTTGCTGAAAAGTCATATGAAAGATACCGTTGACTAAAACGCGTTTTCCAAAATAAAAAAGGCCTGAGTAACTATTTGCTTAGGCCTTTTTTATTTTAGAAGACTCTTGACCAAACCTAGTGGATTTCCCTTGAACGCGGTTTTTGACAGAATTTACATCCTGTAAATCCGGTCAAAAAAATACGATAGAAGAGAAACACACTAAGTACACGGTGTACTAATTATTTTTTTGATAAAAATTAAGAAACCAGGTGATCTATCAATTCGTCTGCATCATCATTTTGATCCTTGAGCAAGTTGGTGATGTCAGCAAAAGAGACGTACATGGCGATGTAAGCGATAGGTAAGGTTACAAATATTCCAATGATAAGTCCAATAAGACCAAGCATTACAATAATCCAAATCACAATGCCAAAAATGAAAATGATGAACCAGTTTTTAGTAACAACTTTTCTACTGGCTTCCATAGCTTCCCAGGCTTCTGCATTGTAAAACCAAACGAATAAAAAGGTGTAGATGTATGCAACGGTCAAGTATATTAAAGGGAGTAACAGGAGTAAGCTCCAGAAGGGAAAGTTGAAGTCAGACCCGATCATTTCCATCATATAAGCTTCCATCCCCAAGTCCGTTGCACTCAATAAATCCAGGCCAACAAATAAAGCTACTCCGAAAGGAATCATCGCAGCTATGTAAATCAGAGTGGTTAGAGCAGCAGGAACAGCAATGTCCCCAAAGCGCTGAAAGCCTTCAAAGAAATTTCCAAATTCGGGCTCTTCCCCCTTATGTATTTTATGTGAGACAACAAAAGTACCTGCTAAAAGAACAGGTCCCAATACAACATTGATTAGTGGGCCAATAATGGGAATGGAACCAGCAATCATCGTTATGACCATATAAATCAGAATAAAGCCAATATATCCACCAATATACTTTCCCAGGATATTAAAGGACTGACTTATGTAGTCGCCAAATTTAAAGTCGTATCCATTTTCCAGCAGGTCATCGAGGCGGGGTTTTAATTTTTCACGCATTGATTTGATGTTTTTTTCAAAGCTACGCAATTGCTTTTGAAATAAAAAGGGTGTTGATTGAAATTATGATAGGCGGGGCTATATAGGAGACTAAATACGGCTTATTCTTTCCAAAATGGAATGCTACGTATAAAGTTGCTTCCCGAATTTAAGGAATCTACATGTTCTATAAATCGAGCACTCAAAACATGTGCTCCTCTAGGAAAAGTATCAATATCTATTTTGGTATGAAATCCCAACTGTTGTGTTACAGGATGCGTTCTAAAGTACCATTTCAAATTTTCAACTTTTTTATTATTGATCTTTATTTCAAGGCAAAGATCCAGTACGTTGTTATATTTTTTGGTATTTACGCCGAGTCCATCCTGGTTGCGAATATCTGCCCACTTTTCTTTTATGTCGTTTTCCTTATATAGAAAATTAAAGGTTTTGTCAAAATATTTATTATAGGTAATGAAAAAAGGAAGCATTGAAGTGTTTATTATTTCAGAGGGAATACTGGCTTCCGTTATCAATTTATTTTCTGACAAGTGCTCATCGTATTCATTGTTTTGTATTTGAGAACTGATGAGAGGGGTTTTATATATTCTTTTGTCAAGAGGGCTTAAGTTGTTAGAAATTGATGAAAGATTCGTCATTCCAAAATCATTCAGCGAAATAAAGAATGCAATAAGAAAATATAAAAAGGTGACGGAATGGATTTTCCATCGCTTGATATTACTAACCAATGTTTTGGATTCATAGTTGAATAAGAAAGTAAAATTAAGATAAGAGATTATTTTACTGATGGGGTAGAACCACCTTTGAAGTTTGGTGCTGTTTTTTAGCCAATCAAAAACAATTCGATTTAGAAATCCACTAGCGATAGCCCCTAAAAGGAAGGTAACAATGAAGCCAACTACCTCATTGTTATACCAGTTTTCGGGAAAAAAAACTTCAAAAACATAGGTGTAGATGATATATCCTATAGACAATACGCCAAGAGTTCCGGTTGAAATAATTATGGCTATTGAAAAGGAAAGACTACAATATTTTTCGACTTTTAGAATTCTACCAGTTGCACTGTGCTCTTGACTAAACCTTTCCTTAAAGTAATCAGAGTAATTTAATTTTTCGTAATTTACTCCTTTTGGAAAGGCATAATGAATACCAAGAAATGCCAACCATATGGTACGCAATAACAGATTGACTCCGAATCCTATTAGTAAGGCCCGACTAAGCATGATCACACTGACAAAAGCGATACCAAGGCCGGTGCTGAAAGTAGTGTTGATATAGGCTGCTTGCAATTGTTGGCCAAAATACTCAGGTAGCTGCCAAAGCGTAAATATCATTCCCCCACTGATCAGCAACTCTATTTGCCAACTATTCTGTTCTTGTGTTTTTAGCCAGTCGGGGCTGGTCTGTTGAGGTTTATTCATAATTTCTACAGTAAAGCTTGTTTCAAATTTACGCAATTGCTTTTAAAATATGAAACCTGAATTACTTTGCTCACAAAAACCTTATTGAAGCTTAAGCTTAAATAAGCTCATTCTTCTCAGTTAGAGATTTACCTTTCTTACGTATGACACAACCTTCAATTTGTTTGGAATCATAACACACGCAACTTATCAAACCGACCCCCTAAAATCTGATCGGCATCAGCCTCCAGCCAGTCATCCAGTATACTTGAGTAAACACTTCTGAAATCAATCTCGTATTTCAAATCCCCCTTGTCTAAATCAGTCAATTGCGGAGCCGCATTATAGAAGCCCTGCTTCTTCAACCGACCTCCCATCAGAAACATATTGTTGGCTGTACCGTGATCGGTACCTCCGCTGGCATTTTGCTTGACGCGCCTTCCGAACTCAGAAAAAGTCATGATAAGCGTATCGTCCAGTAGGCCGTTTTGCTTCAAGTCTTTTACAAAAGCGGCCACACCCTCCGCATAATTCGTTAGTAAGCGACCCTGCTTGCTCTTCTGATAGGCATGCGTGTCGAAGCCACCAAGGCTAACATAGTAAATTTTAGTATCGCTATCTGCGGTGATTAACGCTGCAATTTGTTTTAAGTCTTTTGCAAAACCATTGTTGGGGTAACTGATGTTCGACTTGTAAGTCTTTGCTTTTTTCGCCAGGTAGCTGGCTGAATTTTGCGTATCGATCATCGTTTTATAAAGATAGGCGACTTGCTCTTCGTCATGATGCCCTTGTTGAGCCACCGATTTTAGAAAAGAATTATTGGTCGTCTTTAGTAACTGCTGCGGATTATTGGCCGCAAATCCTTTACGCTCTTTCCCTCTCATGGCGAGACTCAAGCTATCATCAAGCTCAAGGGCATGGTAGGGCCTTTGGCCATCCTGACAGTCACTATCAAGGTATCTTCCCAGCCAGCCAGAACTCAGGTATTCATGGCTGTCACTCGCCGTATGCCAGATGTCCATTGACCTAAAATGTGAACGATCGGGATTGGGGTAACCCACACTGTTTATGATGCTCATCATTCCATCGTCGTACAAATTGCGCAAACTTTTCAGAGCAGGATTGAATCCTAAATCATCCGTTAGTCGCAGCACTTTATTTTTTTGAATGGCCAGCTTTGGTCGATTCTTGTAGTAGATGTCATTTTGAAAAGGTACGATGGTATTCAATCCGTCGTTGCCGCCAGAGAGTTGAATGACGACTAGTATTTTACCAGAGCGGGAACCCATAATTTGCTCGCCACCAAATGCCTTCAAGAATGAAGGAACAAATACGGAAGTGGAGGCGAGGGCTGATTGTTTTAGAAAATTTCTTCTTTTCATTTTTCTTTAATTTTATGATCCAGCATCCAGTAATTAGCACAACTGATACTCCGGCAAAGACATCAATCGCATCGCTAACGATTTAACGTAATCGGATGAGCGCGTGTTGTAAACATAAGCATCGAAATCACTTGCGTTCAAACGAGTTGGGGACAGTAGTAAATAGGTCTTCAGTTCTTCAAAAGTAGCAGCGTTTGACTTGTTGTCAAATGTCTTGATCAAGGGCTTGAAATTGATGCTACCCTTCAGCTTGCGAAAAGCTTGTCCTCTTTTTTTTGCCTCCAGCTCATCTTTGACTTTAAAATTGACATCTGATTTTCCGTAGAGATAATATACCAGATTTAAACGGAGCATTAATGTTGAGTTATCGATCCAGTTTTTTCCTCCAGGCCAGCCAGCTACATTTGGTGGTATAAACAATATTTGCCCCAGGGCCTTTTCTGCAAAGAGTAAGCTTTTAGGGTCCTTGAATTCAAGATGAAGGCTACGCATAACTCCTGCGAGCAATTCAATGGGCGATTTTATTTTGGTGCCTATGTTTTCAGCATCGTAAAACCAGTCGCTTTTAAAAATTCGGAGCATTAGTTTTTTGATATCGTAATCTGATTTATAAAAAGCAGTGGCAAGTTCTTTGACGCGTTTTTCGTCCACTTTTTCATTGATGAAATAGCGGTAAATTTTCCGGGTGATGTGAGTGGCGGTTTCCGGGCGGTCTAAAACAATCTTGACCACATCGTCGCCATTAAAATCGCCTGTCTTACCCATAAAGGTTTTTGAATCGTAATCGTGGTTTCGTTCTTTGAAAATAAAATTACCTTGTTTGTCACAGGACCAACCTGTAAATGCGCGAGCTGCCTCCTTGATGTCTTGTTCGCTATAATTTCCACGACCGATGGTAAATAATTCCAGTAGCTCGCGGGCAAAATTTTCGTTTGGTTTCCGCTTCCGGTTTTGTTGGTTGTTCAAAAACTTAATCATAGAAACATCCTTGCACATAGCATGCACAAATTCGCGAAAATTACCCAATGCATGTTTTCGAATGGTGTTCAGTTGATGGTAAGCAGTACTTGAACTTTTATTAATGCAGGCAAAGTGTCCGTGCCAGAAAAGGCTCATCCGTTCGAGTAGTGCGCTCTCTGTGTCATCGGCCATTCGCGTAACCCATAGCGCGTTTTGTTTGACGATGAGTCCGCGGCTTTGCTTTGCCATTTTCTTCATTTGCTCTTTGGAGAGTTTGCCCTTTTTTTGACTAGAGTTTAGAAGAAATTCACTTCCGTCCAACTGTATTTTAGCCTTAGCGGAATCCTCGAAAAGTCGCTCAACGGCTTGTTTGACCGACCAGTCTTTTTTCTTGCTCCATTCTTCCGGACTGAGGCCAAAGCCGGCCCTCCAATAAAGATGATTGATCTTTTCTGCTGGTTTCATTGATCGATTATTTTGTGTCTTTGACTGATTGAGTGAGGGAAGGTTTAATGGCTGTTGACCCTTAACGGTTGACTTCCCCTTAGCTGCGAAAAAATGCTCGTTAGCGGAAAGTCAATACAGGGTGTCCGCTAATTAATATATCATTTTTTATCTAAAAAACCTACGTAATATGGGAGACTTCCCACTTCTCACTTCCCACTTTCCACCCAAGAAGAGCATTAGCTGCCAGCCTGAATAGTCAAAGGTCAATAGTCAACAGTCAAAAACCAACTTATGGCATAGTTTTTTAATGTAAATACTGAGGGATAATCCTTATTTTTGTCAAAAACAAAATATGAAATCAATATTCTACTTATTATCCCTAGTTTTTTTCGCTTCCTGCTCAACAGGCGATAACACCAGTAAGGTAAGTGCCACCACCGCCATCGCAAATGCTACAGAAGCTACTGTGCCAGCTACAGCCACAGATGTAAAATCCCTGAAAGGCGAAATTGACCAAATGGAGGAATTCTTCAAAGCGAACGGTAACAAACCGCTAGACAAATCGAAGGCAAAGCTTTTTGTAGAGAAAAGTGTACTTTTCGTCAGTTTGTATCCCGAGCATGAGATGAGTCCCGCTTTTTTGTTTCGCGCAGCAGAGGTTTCCAGAGCACTTAAGCAATATCAGCAGGGGGTTCAAATGTTGGATCAGGTTTACACCCAGTATCCAAATCATGAGAAAGCTCCGGTGGCCTTGTTTTTAAAAGCATATACCCATGAGGAGAATTTAAAAGATCCGGCTTCCGCCAAAAAATATTACCATGAATTTCTTCAAAAATTTCCTGAGCATGACCTCAAGGTTCAGGTAGAACAACTGCTAAGCGTGATTGATAAATCACCTGAGGAGCTAATCAAGAGCTTCCAGAAGAAGAATCAGTAGGCTTTTTTTGTTAGTAAACTGTTAAAGTAGCTGGGATTTTGCCTGCTTGTCATTCAGCGAACGTTTGAGATCAAGCACTAAAGACTGAATCTTCCTATCTTGTAAGCAGTTAGTTTTTTGAACAAATCAAAACAATAGTAATAATGAGAATTATAATTCTGGCAAGTATGCTTTTCTTGATGAGCTTTCAAATGAATGCTCAGGGTATCGACTTTTTTCATGGTACATGGGAAGAGGCATTGGTAAAAGCCAAAGCAGAAGAAAAAATAATCTTTGTAGATGCTTATACCACCTGGTGTGGCCCCTGTAAGCGAATGGCGGCTACCGTGTTTACACTTCCTGAGGTTGGTGAATTTTACAACGCGAATTTCATCAACATGAAAATCGATATGGAGAAAAAACCAGGTCGGGCTTTTCAGCAAAAATATCCGGTATCTGCTTATCCTACCTTTTATTATATAGATGAAAAAGGTGAAACGGTGTTGACGACAAAAGGAGGTCGCTCACCGGAAGACTTTATCGGTCTTGGCAGAACGGCTGTTGGCAAGATTGACCGAAGTGTTGATTTTGTAGCCGCTTATGAAAAAGGAGACCGTGATCCGGAAATGGTGTACAACTATGTAAAAGCTTTGAACAAAGCAGGTAAGTCAAGTATTCGCATTGCCAATGATTATATCAAAAGCCAGAAAGATCTGACGACTCCGGAGAATCTAAAGTTTATTTTGGAAGCAGCGACTCAGGCGGATTCGCGTATATTTTCTTTGTTGATTAAGAACAGAGCTGCCATTGAAAAACTTACTTCGAAGGAAGCAGTCAGTGAAAGAATAGAGCAAGCCTGTAGAGTTACGCTCAGCAAATCTATCGAATATGAAAGTGAAGAACTGTTTGTGGAAGCGAAAGAAAAAATGAAAGATAACTGTCCGGAAGCATGTAAGGAGTTCGGAATGCAAGCGGATATGAAATATTACAATGAGACCAATCAACCAGCCCTTTATCTCAAATCCTGTAATACTTATGCGAAGAAAGTCATCAAGAAAGATGCAGATGAATTGGCAACGCTAGCTCAATCTATGACAGGCGCTTTTGGTCAAAATAAAGAAGTAATGGAAGCCGCTGAAAAGATAGCCAGCAAATCAGCAAAACAAGGCAAGAAAGCCATGCACTATTTTACTTATGCCCAAATACTCAACAAAAACGGTAAGAAAAAAGATGCTTTAGCTGCGGCTAAAAAAAGTGTAGAACTCGCTGGCGAAAAAACAAGAGAGAAGCAACAGGCACAGCGATTGTTGCAGATGATTGAGAATAGCTAAGGGAATAGAGAATAGAAATAGAACGAACGAAAAGGTAATTCGACCCCTACAGGGTTGTTGAACATCTTGAAATAGGTGGCACCTGAATTGTAAAAAAAATAAAAAAAATTCAATAATAAGTACTTATGAAAAAAATAGTATTCCTACTAACGATCATCAGCATGTCAACTGCTTCTCTTTTTGCGCAAGCAGGAGAAGGCATGACTTTTCACTCAGGTACTTGGGCAGCTGCGTTGGAAACGGCGGCAAAAGAAAATAAATTAGTATTCCTGGATGCCTACACGACCTGGTGTGGCCCCTGCAAAAAAATGAGTAGAGAAACCTTTACTCAACCTGCCGTAGGTGAATATTTTAATAAGAATTTCATCAATGTAAAAATGGATATGGAAAAAGGCGAAGGTGTTCGCCTGGCTCAGGCATTCAATGTAATGGTGTATCCAACTTTATTATTCATTTCGCCTGACGGCGCTATCGTACACCGTAGTGCTGGTTACCATACCACCGAACAGTTTTTAGAACTAGGAGCTATCGCCAACGATCCATCTAAAAGAATGTCTGCCATGGACAAGCGCTACAAAAGCGGTGATCGCGATCCCGATTTCTTGCTCGACTACGCGATGACTAAATATGAAGTGCAAGACGGAAGCCACGAAGGTATCGCTGAAGAATACATGAACACACAGAAGGATTGGGGAACGGAAGACAACATGAAAATGATCTTCAACTTTATGTCAAGCCCTGATTCCAAACTTTTCCAATACGTTTTGGATAACAAAAAAGCATTTTACAATCTAGTTGGAGAATCTAAAGTAACGCAATCGATTCAGGGTATGATTTTTTCTCAGGTGAAGGATGGTGATGCAGCATCTACGTTTAAGCAGATAGATAACATGTACAAAAAAATCTATCCGGAAAAAGCAGAAAAACTATCCGCACAATTCCGCCCCGCCTACTACCGACAGGTAGGTGATCGCGCCAACTATGCTACTTCGCAGATTGAATACTTCAAGAAATATCCAACTAAAGACTGGGAAGAACTGAACGAAGCAGCCTGGACTTTTTACCGCGTAGTAGAAGATAAGAAGCAACTAAAAAAAGGGCTGAAGTGGGCAAAGAAATCGGTAAAACTAAACAGCCAGTTTATTAACAACGATACCGTTGCGGCGCTTTACTTCAAGTTAAAGAAAAAGAAAAAAGCAATGAAGTATGCCAATAAGGCCATTGCTTTGGCAAAGGAATCTGGCAACGATTATGCGGATACTGAAAAACTATTGGAAGATATTAAAGCGATGTAGGAATTTCTTATAAGGCTTTTGCTGCGAGCCCCTGACTGGTTGATCTGGTCAGGGGCTTGTTTGTTCTGGATGCTGGTTGCTGGATGCAAGATGTTGGATCTCTTCTATCGGTGAGCCAAATTAATGCGAGCGCCTGAGGTCATCCCTATTATAAAGGACCGGAAAGCTCTATCGCGAAGCAAGAGACTTCCGAGCCTGTCTGCCGAAGCTTTAGCGAAGGTACAGCCTGAGTAAGTAACCCAGACTCGGAAGTCCTTGCAGGCTTTCCGCTTCTTTGTATTCATATATATGCACTAATGGCTTCATAGTTAGATAAGGCTCACCGATAAACGAGAACCAACATCCGTCACGCCAGCGCTAGCTGGCCGTGGCAAACATCCAACATCTAACATCCATCTATACCAACTTTATTAAGTTGCCTTCAATCGATATTCAATAAAAATAAATACGACCGTATCGTATTTCGCACCCAAAGCATCCCTAATTCCCCGCATCTTGCAATAGAATCAAAACAAAACCATCATGATTTACAAAATGCTATTAGTCATCTTCCGTTTTGCCCTAAAGCAATATTTCAAGCACATTAATGTGTTTTTTGAAGAAAAACTACCTTCAGACCGACCAGTATTATTTGTCGCCAATCACCAAAGCGCCTTTATGGATGCGATCGTGGTTTGTGCTCAGATAAAGCAACAATTGCATTTCGTTTCAAGAGGGGAGTCTTTTGACAAAAGCTGGAAGCGATGGATTTTGAGTAAATTCAATATGCATCCGATTTACCGAAAGGAACATACTCCTGAGTTGACGAAGAAAAATCCGGAAATGATTCAGGCATTTCAAAACTTGCTGATGAGCGGAAAATCCATCTTGATTTTTCCGGAAGGCATCAGTGAGACTAAACCACGACTTAACGAAATAAAAACCGGAGCTGCCCGAATTGCATTGGGTACACTGGACGCAGGTGATCAGGCGCCGCTGCTCATACCAATAGGTTTAAACTATACCAATCCACATCAATTTCGTTCAGAGGTAACCGTCAACTTCGGTGCCCCAATTGATGTAGCAAAATATAAAGAAGCCTTCGCTAAAGATGAAAGAGCTACCGTGCAGGCGCTGACTGATGAGATGACCAGCGAATTAGAACGACTAACGCTCGATATCCCTGAAGTAGAACTAGAAGAGATCGTAAACTCCGTAAAATCAATTTACGAAGAGGAACTTTTGAAAGGAGATTTCATTTGTCCAAAAGAGCAACGAAGAGTTTTTAATGTGCGGAAGGAATTGATAGAAGCGGCCAGACATTTTAATTTTAATGCACCATTTCGACTGAAGCACCTCGTCCTACACGTAGAGCACTACCGCAAGTTGTTAATTAATTATGGTGTACAAGACAGTTGGTTGCGACCCAATAAAAATAATGAACGTCAGATGATGGCTTCTAATGTTGTTTTCCTGGTGTTGTGTTTTCCTGTTTTTCTTTTTGGATATTTAAATCATGGAATGGCTTTATTCTTTTCCAGAAGATTGACCAATAAAAGTGTGAGCCGCCCTGACTTCAGAGGGTCGATGTTGTTGTCCTTTGGTGTTTTGTTTTGCATCATTAGTTATGTTGCACAAACGGCTGGCGTTTATTATTTCAGCGGCTCCTGGGAAACCAGTCTCTTGTATTTAGTAAGCTTGCCGATGGTCGGAAAATTTAGTTTAGTGTATCTGGATTTTTACAAAAATGTGAAAGCAGAATGGAAGCGGCAATATTTTCGGGAGTCGGATGAAGAGGTTGTGGAGTATTTGCAGCAGGAGCGAGATCGTTTGATGAGCTTGTTGAATGGGGTGCGTAATGATTATCTTTCGGCTCGGTAGAGGGGATTCCGCGAATAAAAGATCGGTAAGCACACCCTTTGATTTATCAAATCGGTGGGATTGCCGAGCTGAGACGTTAGAATAAGAGCGCGCTAATTTTTTGCGTCTCAGCTCGGCAATCCCTTTGCTTCGCGATAGTGCTTACCGATCTTTAAAACATTATTTTAAGTGCGTTAGAGGTATTCACGTCCTACAAAAAAAATCCGACCGAATCCGTTCAATCTGTCAAATCCGTGTCCCATCAACGTTAAATACCAATCTCCAAAAAAACCGGACAATGATCCGAATGCACCGCATCATTCATCTGATAAGCCTGCTTAATTTTATCTTTCATATTATCACTCACCGACTGGTAGTCAATCCGCCAGCCTTTGTTATTCGCACGGGAGTTGGCGCGGTAGCTCCACCAACTGTATTGTTCCATTTCAGGATTAAGATGTCGGAAGGCATCGGTGAAACCACTGTCCAGCCACTTGCTCATCCATTCGCGTTCTTCCGGTAAGAAACCCGATGTTTTTTTATTGCTTTTGGGATTGTGGATGTCCATTTCGGTATGCGCGATATTGTAGTCACCAACGATGATCAACTTCGGACGTTTCTTCTTTAGCTCTTTAACCCATTTGTAGAAATCATCCAGGAACTCCATTTTGACAGCTTGCCTTAGATCACCACTACTACCAGAAGGGAAGTAGCAGTTCAGCAACGTCCAATCTCCAAAGTCGGTGCGAAGAATCCGACCTTCCCGATCATACTTTTCAATGCCACATCCGATCACCACATTGTCCGGTTCCTTTTTTGAAAAAGTAGCAACACCGCTGTAGCCTTTCTTCTCCGCATCATGCCAGTGGCAGGCTTTGTAACCTAGTTCTTCAAAAAGTTCGAGCGGCGCTTGTTCTTTTGTTGCCTTCACTTCCTGGAAACAAAGGATGTCAAATTGGTGTGGCGCCAACCATTCGGTCAAACCTTTTTTTGAGGCTGCACGAATACCATTTACGTTGTAGGATATAATTGTAGTGGCCATTAGATATAGAAGTTGTTTAAAAATGATACACAATAGTTGCAGCTAAGTCATTGAAGCTGTGAATCTTCAGCTTTTTTTATTCCCGTAGCTAGGCTACGAAAAGAAAAAAGAGCTTCGCTCACAGTTTCAAGCACTTAGCTTCACTTTCTGTGAACATTCTTTAACAACTTCATAGCGTTGTAACAACAAAAAATTAATCTCGACATAGCAATCGTCTTATAACGATTGATATAACTTGTCGAAATTATTCTTTGTGCAATAATGAATTAAAAATGTTGGGAACAGTATGTCTGTAAAATTCTATGTAGTGTTTCGAAAGCGGGAGGGATATTTGTCTTTCCCGGGGGGTCAATTAGAGTTACTTTTTAGAAACTTCAAGTAGTGTTTTCAAAGTGCGTCAAAGATAGAAAAATATTTTTTCTGTAAAAGTAAAACTTAAAATTCTGCATGGGATGTTGATAACTTTTTTGTTTGCTCTGGAGAAAAATCAGGAAAATAAAATTGAGTTTTTGGATCAAGTATTGATGAAGTGCTTCTGGAAATTAGAATTGTGAGCAGCTAGTAAGCGACTCAAACAATGAATTATGGGCGGATGTTAGATGTTGGTTTTCGTCTATCGGTAAGAAATAGCATGCGGAGTTCACCGATAGACGAAAACCAACATCCTTTACGGCGCAAAGCGCACGTAAAAAAAACATCCAATATCTAACATCCACCTTGTATTCACTTGCAAGTCATAAAAAACAAAACTCAATAAAATATATTCAAAAAAACACCGTTTGATAAGGGAAGGCTCGAAAAAGCTTTTCAAAACCTATCTACAAGAAATGTACTAAGCGCTTTTGTCAGCGTAAAGTAGTTCACCCTAATTGATGACTCACTAAAAGGTACATTTCAAAAAATAAAATTTCATAAGGATACTTGTCGCAAGATGCAAGGTACTGAATCGCACCAAGTCTAAGAATTGCGGTAGATTCACCATTAGAGTGATTCAGCAACCAGCAACTTGCAACCAGCATCCAATCATCCCACTGAGCATTTTTCAACAAAACATTTCATTACATCAACATCGGTTCGAAGGTAAGGTGACAATCCTATGCCCACAACAATCCATAAATTGATGTTCAAAAATCGAAAAAATGCGACTTAAAAAAACAGCCGAAAAAAAAATCAACCTTTCATTCATCAGACTTACTGTCCTCCCTCTTTTACTGCTTTCCATTTCCTGCTTTTCTGCCAAAGCAGCCCACATCATCGGAGGTGAAATGAGCTATGTTTGCAACGGCAACGGCAACTACACCGTCACCATCAAAATGTATCGCGACTGCAACGGAGGGGGTGCACTCTTCGACTCACAGCCCTACGCTCCTGTGGGGCAGGTGACTGTATACGAGGGCGATTCGCAATTCCCCTTTGAAAGTGTGATTTTAGATCCACCGCAGATCACACCTTTGGATGAAAATATAAGCAATCAATGTTTGTCAAATATCCCTAACCTCTGTGTCGAAGAAGGAATTTATGTATTTGATATAAATCTGCCGTCTAGTTCGGATAGTTACCACATCACCTACCAGCGCTGTTGCCGAAACCAAACCATCAGTAACATCATTGATCCCACCATGACGGGAGCCACCTTCACCGTGGAGATTACACCAAAAGCACAAAACAGTTGCAACAATAGTCCCTACTTCAATGACTATCCGCCCATCGTGATTTGTGTCAACGAACCCTTACAATACGATCACAGCGCCACCGACCCAGAAAGCGATTCGCTGGTGTATGAATTTTGCGCGCCACTCAAAGGTGGGTCACAAGCTGATGTTGCTCCTATGCCCGATGCTTATCCACCTTATGAGTCAGTAGATTTTATCATGCCGACATATAGTGCCGTCAATCCTTTGGCAGGAAATCCAATCGTGAGCATCGACTCCGCCACTGGATTAATAACCGGAACACCCGAAAACATAGGGCAGTATGTAGTAGGTGTTTGCGTCAGGGAATATCGAAATGGCGAATTGGTCAGCATCACCCAACGCGACTTTCAATTCAATGTAACGCTTTGCAACTTTACAGTAAACGCTGAATTGAATGGACAAAGTGCTGACGGAATCAACTTCGTCTATGAAACCTGCGGCGCATTAGAAATGGACCTGCTCAATGAAAGTTTTGACCTGCAAAACATCAGTGCTTACCAATGGCAATTCGAGACGCCAGGTGTTAGTCCAGCAACTTCTTCCAATGCCGACTTGTCCGTACAACTGGCAGCACCCGGCACTTACGAAGGCTGGATGATACTAAACCCCGGAACAGCTTGCACAGACATCGCCTACGTGACCATACATGCTTATCCCACTGTAGAACTGGACATCTCTTATGATTACGAATCCTGTGGCGCTGGCCCTGTCCAGTTTACTCCAAATACAGCAACACCACTGAGTAGTATTTTATCCTGGTCCTGGGATTTTGGAGACGGGACTTCCAGTATGGAATCGGCACCTCTGCATCAGTATACGACGGTCGGTTTATATCAAGTAGTTTTGACGACAGTCGACCTCAACAATTGTACACACACTTTTCAGCAAGAAGTAGACTGGGATGCTGACCCTGCCTATTTATTGGATGCAGCGCTGGATGGAATCACAACGGATGGCGAACACTTTGAGTACAAAGCCTGTGGAACATTGTCGCTCGATTTGTTTAACGAAAGTACCGACCCCGCCAACATCGATAGCTACTTATGGCAATTTACAAGTCCCGGTATTTCGCCAGCGACATCGACCGATGCAGACCTAAGCGTGCAGCTCGCAGGGGAGGGAACTTATGAAGGAATGATGATTCTAAACCCCGGAGATGTTTGCAATTCTGATACGGCGTATGTGACCATTACTGCCTTTCCGGAGGTGGAAGTTACGATGGAGCAGCAGTACGATCCATGTAGTGAAGGAGCCGTTTATTTCATTCCGGTAAGCACTGCGTCTGAGACAACGATTGTGGCCTGGTCCTGGAATTTTGGAGATGGGGCAACGAGTCAGGAGCCACTTCCGGCACATCAGTATGCGGCGGTGGGAACTTACCCGGTTAGTCTTTCGGTGATTGATATTTATGGATGTAGCTATACTTTTTTGCAGGAGGTTGCCTGGTTACCCGAAACGGAATTAATACTGGAAGCACCGCCAACGTTTTCCAATTGCATACCAGTAGAATTGGATCTGAATTATTTATCTGAGTTGCTTAACGCAAACTATAAAGTGACCTGGGATTTAGGAGATAGCACTTTGGTAAATACATTTGATGTCCATCATTTTTATGAAAATACAGGTGTCTATGACCTTCACCTGGAAGTGACTTCGCCGCAAGGCTGTGTCTATGATTTTGACTATCCGGAATGGGTCACCGCAGAAGAACCACCAATAGCAGACTTCGCCTATAGGCCAGATCCGGTCAATAAAAAAGAAGAGATACAGTTTGAAAACTTGTCAGAGCGCTCCGTAAGTTGGGATTGGAATATGGGAGGCGAATGGTTGGAAGGTGAAAACCCGGTTTGGGAATTTGCAACAGCAGGCAATTTCGAAGTAGAATTGTTTATAGCGGATCAGTATGGTTGTGAAGATTCGATCACACAGTTGATTGAAGTGCTACCCGTTTTTGAGGTCTATGTTCCCAATGCCTTTAGTCCAAATGACGATGGCGTCAATGATGTCTTTCGAGCCTATTCAAATTGTCCATTGAATGATTACAAAATGAAAGTCTTTGATCGCTGGGGCGCTCAAATATTTGAATCAGATGACATGGAGGATGGTTGGAATGGCTTTCACCAAAATGAAGGATATGGTACAGGTGTTTATGTTTGGTTTGTTACGTATGTGGTGGATGAGCGGGAGCGGATGTTGAAGGGGGATGTTACTTTGGTGCGATAGGAGGGAAGACCGAAGACGGGACAAGTTGACCGTTAATGCCGTATTCTGTAAGTTTGGATACCTTGCCATAAGCGGCTTTACATTTTACATTAAGATCTTTTTACAATGCCAAAATCAATTATCGTACAGCCTAGGAAAACTTCCGTCTCCCTAATACTCACTAACAAGAATAACAGTATCCTGCGGCAAGCCGGTCCTCGAAATTTCATAATGAACACTTCCTCTAATAGGTGCCTCGTGAAAAGTGTCGTAGCCAACGCCAATACACCAATGCTCTCCGGGTGGAACTAATGGAAAACAAGCTTCTGCAAATTCATCTGAGACGATACTATCATCATAAACGGTTAAGTCATCGTAGCCAGGAAAATCAGATTCCGGCACATCGTATTTAATGTAGACGGTGACGTCTCTAATTCCCTGATCATGATGTAAGGTGGCGAGGCAGAGTTCACTGCCGACAAGAATGATTCCGGGGGTACTATTCTTCTTGCAAGCGCTTACCGTTAGCAAGAGAAAGGTCAATGCTGTGGCAAAGAGAATAAACTGGATTTTGTGGTAAATCTTTTTCATAAGCTTTTATTGCGTTTTTATTTAAACGCATCACTAATATACGGAAGTATCAACACATATGCTTCATTCCTGTAAAAGATTGTGTGCTGCTTGTCCTTCTCTTGGCGAAAGCCTATTTGCCTTTGGTAGGACATAAATATTTAAACAACTTCTTCGTTAGAAATTCCTTAAATAGCTAAGGCTATTCGCGAAATTTATAACTCCATTAATTTCAATGCACTTAAATTCGGATGTAATTGTTGCAGGAAGATCGTGTGAAGGATCGTTATACCGCCAACATCATTTCCAACCATCATCATTTCCAACCAACATCAAATCCAAACGTTGAAGTCGGAGCTTGAAGCTAAAACGGCTGTCAGAGATCAGCCTTTACAGGTATCCATGTTTTGATCTCGTCGATTGATTGGTCGAAGCCATGATTATATGCTGTGGAAAAAAAAACGCGAGTTGATCTGTCTTGTTTTTGAAATCCAAACGAGCGTAGCAATCCTGCATAATGGCGTAGAAGCAAAAAGTATAATTTAGCTGCCATTCAAAAGATTGCAAGCGTTGTAGTCGTTCGTTACGAATGTGGTTTTTACTGTCAGATTGGTATTGCGCAATAAACGCAAAGTCAGTTTGTAGGCTAGGCGTGAGCTTAATGTGAAATTCCAAGTTTTCTACAAAGGAAGGTTTCAGTTGGAATGGGCCGATGGAAAAGTCCGCGACTTTACTGCCACCTTTGTTACTCCGAGAGACATGCGTCTACTCTGTTCCAGCGGAACAGCACCTAAATTATGGATCACCAATCATTATACACAAAGTCGGAGTAACAGCTAGTTTATTAGAAGCTCAATTGGTTTTAGATTCCAACAAGACAAGTTATCATATAGCTAGTAGACTGAAGTCAAAGCGTCTTATTTCTGAATAGTTGTAAAAAAACGTATTTTACACAATAGTTCAATTAACCTATAAGTAAACCCATATCTGAAATCAACGTCTAATGAAAAATCTAAAAACACTCCTCACCGTTTTATGTCTCACATTTGTTCTTGTTTCAACCAGCCTAATAGCACAGGTTGAGGTTTCAAAAAATTTAGAAGACATTGCCATAGTAGATGAAAAAATAATGGTGCCTATGTCAGACGGCATCCGACTTTGCACCAATGTATATCGCCCCAAAACAGACAAACCTGTTCCCATCATTTTTTCCAGAACACCTTATAACTTCAACTCCTGGGGTGATGGAGAAGAGCGGACAAGAACCAAGAAACAAGCTTATGAGGCGGTGAAAAGAGGCTACGCCTACGTCGTGCAAAATGAAAGAGGCCGTTATTTTTCAGAAGGTAAATGGGATATTTTGGGTTTACCCAAATCAGATGCCTACGACGCCTTTACCTGGATGGCAGATCAACCCTGGAGTAATGGAAAGATAGGAACCTTCGGTTGTTCTTCAACGGCAGAATGGCAAATGGCAATCGCCGCGTTGGATCATCCGGCACACGCAGCTATGGTTCCGCAAGGTTACGGCGCAGGTGTAGGAAAAGTAGGTCGTTTTCACGAACAAGGCAACTGGTATCGGGGAGGAGCAACTCAAATGCTATTTATTTCCTGGTTGTATTCGGTGCAGAATGATGCGTTTCGTCCACGTGTTCCCAAAGGTGCAACGCAAGAAGATTTAAATCGAATTTCGCGTTTTTATGACCTCGCATCTGAAGCTCCTAAAGTTGATTGGGCAGAAATGTTTGATCATTTACCCGTGAGTGATCTCATTAAAAATGTAAATGGAACAAAAGGTATTTATGACCAAATGGTCAAACGCAAACCAAATGATAAGGTCTGGTACGAAGGCGGACTTTATCACGAAGAAATGGATTTTGGCGTACCGAGTTTTTGGTTTGTCTCCTGGTTTGATGTTTCTGCTGGACCCAATATTGAACTGTTTAATCACATTCGAAATGATGCCAGATATAAGTCCGTTGCGGACGATCAATATTTGGTGATTGCGCCGACGCTGCATTGTCGATTTACGCGCGCTACAGCGCATACGATGGTAGGTGATCTTGATGTAGGTGACGCTCGTTTGAATTACAAAGAACAAATTTACAATTGGTTTGACTACCAACTAAAAGGCGAAGAAAACAATTTTAAAAAGGAAACACCTCGCGTTCAATACTACACGATGGGAAGCAATAAGTGGCAAAGTGCTGATGTCTGGCCACCATCGAATACAGCGATGACAACGTTTAACCTATCAAGCGGTGGCCGTGCCAATAGTTTGTATGGAGATGGAAAGCTAATGATGGGCAAAGCCGACGAAAAAGACATGGCGGATGAGTTTGTTTATAACCCATTGAATCCGGTGCCTTCGTATGGTGGTAATGTTTGTTGTACTGGAAATGCGGTGCAAGGTGGTTCCTTTGATCAGCAGAGCATGGAAACGCGCCATGATATTTTGGTGTATTCCACGGAGCCACTGAAAGAAGGAGTGGAAGTCTCTGGATTTATAGAAACGACCTTATACGTTTCATCGGATGCAAAAGATACGGACTTTACGATCAAATTGATTGATGTACATCCGGACGGTACGGCGTATAATTTAGACGAAACGATTCAGCGTGTTCGCTATCGGGAGGGTTACGACAGGGAAGTTTTTATGGAAAAAGGAAAAGTGTATAAAGTAGAATTGAGTCCGATGTCGACGAGTAATTATTTTAAGAAAGGGCATCAGATACGGGTAGAAATTTCCAGTTCTAATTTTCCAAGGTTTGATCGGAACTTGAATACAGGTGGAGCGAACTATAATGAGAAGGAGGCGGTGATTGCGCGAAATAAGGTGCATCATTCGGTGAAGTATCCTTCGCAGGTTCGTATGCCTGTAGTGAAGTAAGGCAGTGCCATGGAGATAAGGATGCGATTGTTGCATTTTTCGTATCCGCCAATCTTAATTGGCTGGATGGTAAAAGGACGTGTAAAATAGTTTTGATCCGGTACTTTCGCCACAGCTTGGCTTGAATTATAACATTGATTATAATCTCGCATTTTTTGCGACAGTTAGTCATGGTTTTTCGCCGCCTTCCTTTTCGGAAACGCTTACACCGGATGGTGCGATTAATCCAAATATTCAACCAGAGCAAGGCTGGAATTTTGAAATCGGAAGTCGCGGAAAAATAGATGACCGACTTACTTACGAAATCACCGCTTACACGATGCGCATTCGTGATCTCTTAGTCGCAGAGCGAATTGGCCCCGATCAATTTGTCGGCATCAACGCAGGTAAGACTCGACACAATGGTTTGGAAGTTTATATGGATTATGAGATAAGGTCTTTAACGAGATGGGGGAATTTTAAAATATTTTCAAGCTACACTTACTCGGATTATAAGTTCATCGATTTCAAAGATGATACTGCGGATTATTCGGGCAACAAACTTACCGGCACCGCTACTCATAATTTTAACATTGGAGTAGACGCAAATATTAATTTCGGTTTTTATGGCAATATTAATTACAACTACGTCGATGCCTTTCCCATGCGCGACGATAATTCCATCTACTCCGATGCTTATCAGGTGATGAATTTAAAACTGGGGTACAAAAAAAAATTCTTAACGGGCGATCTTGAACTAGACGTATCCTTCGGCATCCAAAATCTGCTGGATGAAAAATACGCTTCTATGGTTTTGATTAATGCGGGTAGTTTTGGGGGGAATGCGCCTAGGTATTATTATCCGGGATTGCCGAGGAATTATTATGGGGCGGTGAGTTTGAAGTATATGCTCTAAGTAAAAAGTCAAAATCTAAATCAAAGGAATGTCTAACATCTAACATCCACTCAAAACGCATATATTGAGACGCTGAAGATAGTGATTTTTTGCCTTAGCAAAACCCGCTTAATTCTCCTCCAAAGCTGTTTTTTACAAAATAATTAACTAAAAAGACCTACGCAACGAACGCTTTAATTCGTTATTTTAGAAAAGAACTTCAAAACATATTACTTTTGTCGACAAACCAATCACAAACGATCTTTATCATGAGACTAAATTTCCGCTTCTGTTTCTCCCTAATGGTATGCCTTGCCTTTGTTTTTTCTAGTGCTACCGCCCAGTTTGTCAACTTCGAAGATACCTGGAAGGAATTTTTGGCCAACGCAAAAACTTCCAACATTTCTAAGCTAACCAAGCCACCAGCGGATCAGCCCATTGATTTTGCGAAATGGGCGCTGATGTATGCTAATACGAACTTTTGTAGTGGGGATGTAAGGTCCGCACAAAAACGAATGGAAGATGTGGCTTCCGTTGGAGAAACCAAATACAAAACGATTCCGGGATTCCAGGAAAAGTATGAAGACCTTGGCGAAAAAATAAAAGCCTATCATGCTGTTGATAAATTATGGAAGCGTTTTCAGCGCAAGCGTGATGTGAGTCTGGAAGAATTAGAAGCGCAGGAAAATGCGCTTCGCGTTTGTGAAAAAGGAACACTGGCCAAAACAAATTACATGATGGCAGCGGCACATTACTGTAACGGTGATGAAGCTAAAGCAAAAGAGATTTTTGAAAAAAGAGTACTCGCTTTAGTTGAGCGCACCTCTCTGCAGATCGGCGATGTAGAAGGACTGAAAAAAGAAGTGGACTTGATGAAGTCGCTTTACGAAACACTTCCAAAACTGGATAAGGCATGGGCTGAATTTGTAAAAACAGATGAATCCCCTGGCTTTGAAGAAGAGCTGCCACTGATCAAATGTAATCCAATACCAACTATAAAAGCATCTATCTTAATAGGCGCCACCGACATTTGTAAGAAAGGCGATAAGATGCTCAAGAAAATTGTCAAATTGCGATCTGCCAGCAACCCTAAACTGCCAGCTGACGTAAAAGAAAAATTGACCTGGCTGGAAGATGAAGTTGGCAAATACAATGGCGATGTAGCGGTATTGAACAAATCATGGAAAGAGTATGTACCAACCAATGCCTTGAAAGGTGAAATTGATTTTGGTTACGAATATTGTGAATTGCAAGACCGCATCAAAGCTTATGTGATGGTGGGGATGGTGCACCTTTGCGACAGCGGTGTAGTTATGTTGGAACGAATTGGAGACATCGTAAAAGAGCAGGACCCTGACCTAAGTGAAGAAACATTGGATGAGTTTGAAGAGCTTTTCATGGCCTCCAGAAACAACCATAAAGAAATAGAATCGCTCGATGAGCATTGGACTGAATTTATTGCAAACAACGATACCATTCCAAACGGAATTGATCTGGTAGAAACCTATTGTGACCCGATTGCTCAGGTCAAATCATGGGTGATCAAAGGCCACTTCGATGCCTGCGGTGAGGGCGAACGTTTCCTCGATACTATCGACGACTTCCAGAAAGAAAAAGAGCTGGAGTTTGACGAAGAGTTGGCCTGCAGAGTGTTGCGCTTGCGCGGAAAAGTGTACCACTGTCGTTACATGGAATTGGTACTTCAGGCCCGCAAAGAAACGCACGCAGAACGAGAACGCTTCGGTCCTCAGTCCTCCTCCGTCATGCAAGGCGCCCTCAACAGCGACAAGCAACCCTGTGAAACTAAAGTGATCTACTCACCACTCGGCAACATCGGAATCAAATATGTGATCTCCACCTATCTTTGTCAGGAAGTCGATTTAGCCAAAATGGGTGACCCCGAATACTACAAAAAGATCGCCTCCTGGGTAGATGACGAAGTGCTCCAAAAATACTGCGAAGAGAGCATGCGATGTAAAGAAAAATTCTTTATTTATTTGGAAGGTCATACGGATGGGCATCCGTTCAAAGGCGCACGTTACAAAAATTCGTTGGACATTCCGGAAGGCACGCCTTTTACGCACTTCCTTGGTGATAATGTAGAAGATAAAGTTACCTCTCGTGAAATTACCAAGTCCCTAAAAAGTAATATGGAACTCGGCATCGCCCGCGCCTGGACGGTTGCACAACAACTTGGCTTCATGGGTGTGCCGATCAGCATTGGTGCTTACGAGCATCCTAAGTCGGAGAAAGGTGGTGAGTATCGCCGCATTGAAATTGAGTTGAACATTACTAATTTGTTGCTTGATTTTTATGAGAAGCGGTTGCAGGAGTTGATTATGGCTTCTGGTATTGGGGATCGGCCGGAGGGGTGTTGAGGGTTGAATGAAATTCTTACAACAAAACCCAAATGTCTTTCGCTGTTCGGGTTTTGTTGTAAGTTAATAATTTGGAAAAAGTTTGAGGTTCATGATTCTAAAAGTCATTGCACTTTGACTGACTTTAAATTTCTTAGCCATTTGTTGAATCAAATCATTATTTCCTTCATCAGATAGGTCTAAAAATGGCTTCTGCATTTTAATAAGTTCCTCTTGAAGCATATGTTTAGGCATTAAGAGAGCAGCTGCAAAAGCATTTGCTTCACGTTCTTGTTGCACATCTCCGGTAGAAGTATTCTCATCTCTAAAATTTACACTGAAATCTGATCCATAACGATCTACAAAAAGTCCGTCTCTCGAGTGTTTAAGTATATAGTGGCCTATCTCATGAGCTATTGTAAATCGTTTCCTTAATTCAGAGTCAGTTTTATTAATACCTATAATGGTTTTTCCATTTTTAGAAACTAAGCAGCCTGATATATTACTACCAAAGTCACCTTCTTCAATATCGATTTCTAGATTTTGAGCAATATGGTATGGGTTTACTGGAGGAGCGGGAATATTAAAATCTTTTAATAGTTTGTTAACGAGAACTCCTATTTTTTGAACAGATTGATACATAGACATAAATGATTAGTAAATTAAAATAGGTCACCAAGAAAGTCCTTCATTCGGGTCTTTTCGTCTTGGTTAAGGTTGGGTGTTGAATCTATTTTTTGATCAATTTCATTATCAAATTGATCTGGACTATGTTCAAGGTTTAAGGGAATTATAAAAGAAATTGGAACATTGAGTTCTTTCGCAATAATCCAAATTGCATGAAGAGTCGGGGTTTGCCTACCTTTTTCAATGTTAATCATAGTAGCTCTGCTTATGCCAATAGCATCTGCAAGTTGGATTTGAGTGACACCTTTTTGAGTACGGTGATTTGCAATTTGAGTTCCAATCCAGCTATAGAATTGTTGTTTTTGTTTATTAGTCATGCGGTTTATAAGCTGTAAGTACAGCGAAGATACGTAAAACTTGGCACATTGTAAAGTTTTTAATACTATAAAAATAATGTATTAAATATTTGACATTGCTGAATATTATCATATCTTTGTACGGCAAAAGAGTAGGTTTAATTTATTTTGAATTTACTCGGCAAATAAAAATGCCAGAAGTGAACGGTAATTCAACATTCTGGCAGTAAATATTTTATAGTTATCACGAAGATAGGTTTTTTAAATCTATCCTGCAAGCCAACTTGCTGCATTCTAATTTACTTGTCTAAATATTTACTGTTCATTTTACTGGCTTTTATTTGCAACCTGAACTCGCTCGGGTTGAAGTAGCGATTTCGTTATATTTTAAAATAATAAAATATGACCAGTACAATCTATGTCCCTGAGTCTCTGAAAAATCGTAAGAAACAGAGCTCAATTCAGCACTCATATGTGAGTGCAAAACATTTTACTTTCTCATTCTTAAAAATTGATTACAATGATGAACAGTAAATTTGTCTTATTTCAAAGCGAAGAAAACAACCAGTTTTATTTTCGCTTCATTGATCTAAATGGTCGAAATGTCCTTAGAAGTGAAGGATATACTACAAAGCAAAATTGTCAGAAGGGGATCGAATCTGTAAAGACTCATGCTCCTGCTGATAAGAATTATGAACGATTGAAAGCTACAGATGGACGCTATTATTATAACCATAAAGCTGAAAACAATGAGGTTATAGCAACTAGTAACTTCTATGTTAATGTGCAAGATCGGAAGTCTAGTATTTATCTTGTTAAATCTGAGGCGCCAAGTGCTCAGGTTGTAGATAAGACCAAAGAGAAGCTTTACAGTTAATCTTTTAAGTAGAACAACAGACACAGACTATTTAACCGCGATTAGTAGGATAACACGAGTAACCGAAGGTTGCTTGTGTTCCTACTGATTGCTATTATTTTATGTTAGGTAAAAAAATTATATGACTATAAATATAAACCAATCCATTAATTCATCTTCTGATGAGTTCAAGGCTATAGCGCCTGATCTTCAGGGGAATATATTGGCTTCTCACGGTAGAGATCATGCTTTACACATATTTCTTCGCTTTAAAGATTCAGATAAAGCAAGGAAACTTATTAGGCAAGAATTAGCTAAAAAACTTACTTCAGCAAATCAGCAAAAAATTGATAGTGATGCAGCTAAGGGAAACCCACGTAAAAGGTTTCGACATTTCCGTAGTTTTAGCCTTTCCAATTCAGGATATAATTTCTTGAATGTTGATGCCAAAGAAATTCCCAAGGACGAAAGTTTTAGGCAAGGACAGAAGGCTAGAGCTAACTCATTAGGAGACCCAAATATAAGTAGTTGGCAGTCTGAGTTTCAAGAAGAATGGCACGGAATTCTAGTTATTGCTAATTCAAGCTTAAAGAAATTGAAAAGCCAACTAAAATCAATTAAAAAATTTTTAACTTCTGATGTTATCGAGGCTTTCCACGTTGAAGAAGGAGTTGGTATGAAAAACTCTGCTGGTGCGCACATCGAGCATTTTGGATATGTTGATGGAATTTCTCAACCGTTTCTTTTAACGGATAGAATTGACTCAGGAAAAATTAGTATCAATAATTGGGATCCGCGAGCGAATCTTGATACGGCATTGGTAGAGGATCCAGGAGGAAAAACAGATAATTCTTTTGGTAGCTATTTAGTGTTTAGAAAATTAGAACAAAATGTGAAAGCTTTTAAAGTAGCGGAAGAGGAACTTGCAAAGTCTTTAGGAATATCTGTCGATTCAGCAGGTGCTCAAATGGTTGGAAGGTTTAGGAATGGAGCACCTCTTATTCCTGTTTCACCACCGCAGCCAAATTCAACATCAAAGATGAATGATTTTGATTATAGTAGCGATACTAAATTAGCATCAAAATGTCCTTTTCATGCTCACATTCGGAAGACTAATCCTAGAGGATCTGGTGGGGCTGAAACTCTTGATAGAGAAAAAACTCACCTTTTCGTAAGAAGAGGGATTACCTATGGGAAGGATTTTTCAAAAACTGGTGTAGACCCTGAAAAAGATGTTGGACTTCTATTTATGGCGTATAATAGCAAGCTGTCAAGGCAGTTTGAATTTATGCAAAGTAGCTGGGCAAATAATTCTGGTTTTCCAATAAGAAAGCCAAACGGAAGGCATGGTATAGATGCAATTATTGGGCAAGGAAGTACTACTTCAGGTCAAAATCATTTTAAAGAATGGGGAGCTGATTCTACGATGGAAAGAACTAAGCCTTCAATAGGTGGCTTTGTTACAATGAAGGGAGGGGAGTATTTTTTTACACCGAGTATTTCGTTTTTGAAGAGTCTTTAAAATTAAGAGCGAGAAGGCCGAAAATTGCTAGGACTGCAATTCTCGGTCTTCTCAAATGCTCATAGTACTTTCAGTCCAAATACTTCTCCTCACACTCCATCTCACGCTCAGCAAATAACTCCCTCATTTCTTCCCATTAGCCTTAGCCGTCGTGTAACTCGTTTTTAAAATAGCGATAAGCTCATTGTTCTCTGAAATAAGAGGATGAAAATTTGTTTTTGATTCTAAGTTTAACTTCGATAATATTCGCAGACCAACATGTGTCTCTCTTAATTCCTTTAAAACAATTTTTATTTTATGCAGGAAATCTGCTCTACTTTCAGCATCACATGCCTCCGCATAATTTAACGCTGGTGATGACGATGAACGGATCAATTGTTTCCTTAGATGGGTGTTAGCTACACCCTTTGGTAGTTGTTCTAAAAATCTAACGCTTTTCACCGCGAAGTCGATTAAACGGTCTTGTAAATCAAATTTTCTCAGGATTAAATTTTTATAAAAATAAGTAATACAATTAGCGCTCACGAAAGCGGGCAACAATCAAAATTCAATATTCAGCGATTCATTATTCATTATTTTTTTAGATCGAAAGAAATATTGAATCGTTGAATAATGAGTCGTTGAATTTTGATTGAAAGGCCAGCCCAGAAAGCTACCCCGCCCATCCCTCCCGATCCAGCGACCGATAATTAATAGCCTCCGCCAAATGCTCATGCAAAATCCCCACACTACCCGCCAAATCCGCCCCCGTCCGAGCCACCTTCAAAATCCGATCATAAGCCCTGGCCGACAACTGCAACCGCTCCATCGCCGTCTTCAACAAAATCAAACCATCCGCATCCAAATCACAAACCTCGCGTACCATTCGACTCGGCATCTGTGCATTGCAGTTGATGTCTTTCATATCCTTAAACCGCTCCGCCTGTATTTCCCGGGCACGAATCACACGCGTCACAATCTTCTTACTATCCTCCGGCGACTTGACCCGACTCGACAACTCATCATACGAAACTGGTGTCACCTCCACATGCAAATCAATTCGGTCGAGTAGGGGACCCGAAATTTTATTGAGGTAGCGCGCCACGATGCCGGGACCACAAACACAATCCTTGTCCGGGTGATTGTAGTAGCCACAAGGGCAAGGATTCATCGAAGCCACCAACATAAAACTAGCCGGATAGTCCACCGTAATCTTCGCTCGGGATATCGTAACTTTTCGCTCTTCCATCGGCTGTCGCAAAACTTCCAGAACAGCTCGCTTAAATTCCGGTAACTCATCTAAAAACAAAACACCATTATGTGCCAATGAAATTTCTCCCGGCTGTGGGTTAGAGCCACCACCGACTAGTGCAACATCACTAATCGTATGATGTGGTGACCGAAACGGTCGGTTCGTTACCAACGAATCATCTGGCGACAACATCCCCGATACCGAATGAATCTTAGTCGTGTCCAGTGCCTCCCGCAAATTTAAAGGTGGAAGTATAGTCGGCATACGACGCGCCAACATCGTCTTCCCTGATCCCGGAGGGCCAATCAAAATAACGTTGTGACCACCGGCAGCCGCCAGTTCCAATGCCCGCTTAATATTCTCCTGGCCTTTTACATCCGCAAAATCAATGTCATAATGATGCTGATTATTGGCAAAAATTTCTCGCGTATTTTGCAGGATAGGTTCCAGTTCAACATCGCCATTGAGAAAGTCAACGGCATCGCTGATATTCTCAACCCCATAGACTTCCAGCCCCGCGACAATGGCTGCTTCTTTCGCATTTTCCTTAGGTACAATCAGTCCTTTGAAATTTTCTTTCTTCGCTTGAATGGCAATTGGTAGCGCACCCTTTATCGGTCGCAAACCACCATCCAGCGAAAGCTCACCCATCATCACGTAATCATGGATTTTATGCCGTTTCATTTTGTCGGTACTCGCTAACAAACCAATTGCAATGGGCAAATCATACGAAGAACCTTCTTTGCGAACATCTGCTGGCGCCATATTCACCACCAACTTCAATCGCGGAAGTTTTAAGCCCACATTTTTTACAGCAGTACTGATCCGGTCCCAGCCTTCACGTACCGCCGCATCAGGGAGTCCCACCAGATTATAAAAATTTTTTCCTTCCGGAACAATGCCCCCGGCATTTACTTCCACAGTAATTGTTCGTGCATCCACACCCTGTACCGCACTGGCATAAGTTTTTACTAACATTTCTTTGCGCTTTTATTTTTAATAAATAAGAAGGTTGGAAGTAGGAGGTGGGAGGTGGGAAGTGAGAAGCTTCCCGATATCGCGGGTACCGCGATTGAGTAAACTTCCCACCTCCCACTTCCTACTTCCCACTTTCTCAAATGAACTTCTACACTAGTAAGAGTCATTTTTTGAAAAATTCCATAAATGAAAACGCGAAATTTGTAGAAAAGGGAAAAAGGGATTAGTGTTAAGTGCTGAAAATGAGCTACTTATGGAGAGAATAAAAAAATAAAAAAAAGTGAGAAATTTGCCCAGAATGATTTGGAGAAAAGTGGGAGAAGCGTTTTTTAAACAACTTCATAGAAAGACGGAGGGCGTAGAGGTTTTCTCTGTGAGCCTCCATGCCCTCTGTGCCTCCGTGGCTTTGTGCTTAAAATAACAATCACACATACGCAACACATTGCTCTCCGTAAAATAAATCATCACATCACCATTCGTATGCGCATTGTGTACGTGGAAAATCAAAATCTTCTCCCATTCAAATACATCGTCAAATCCTCTGTAAATGTAATCACCGGACGAGCCGCCTCAGGAGCTGCCTTCACCGGTTTGTCTTGCGCATATAAGGGATTTTGGATGACTAGTACACGGTGCACTAGTGTCAGCGCGAATACTAAAGCCAAAACTTGGAGTTGAAATAGACCTTTTGGTAACATTTTTAATTATTTTTGCTTGAAGTTATTGACAACAACTTTGTTAAGAAAGGATAATAAAATTTACTTTGGAATAGTCTGCCAGACAAAATGCCTACTTTTGTGTCAATCTCATCGAACATTTTGAAGTTGGCAGACTAGATGGATAGCGCACGGGAATTGCAACAGAAATTGCAATTGATATTCGCGGCTTGGTCGCGATGGTTAAACTTTACTTAAATCAACCTAAAAAGCCAATAAACGGAGTGATAATTGCGATTTATCTACATATGATTAGATTTTTATTCTTGATAGCTTTGACGGGCTGTTTGTCTTTACATGCACAAACACTGGATGTCATATTCCAGAACAAAGCCGCTACGGCATTAAACACCGTCACGCTTTATCCCGATACTAGTTTTACCAAGCATTCCAATATTGAATGCAAGGCCGGCGAACTTTTCGAAATCATCAGCACCTCCTACTACGAGCATGAAGATGCGGCTCAAAATCAAAAATTCAAATGGTATCAGGTGAAAACCCAAACGGGTGCCACAGGTTGGGTTTACGGTGACGGACTGGCGGTGATGCTACCTGATGCACACGTGGAAGCTGCTTTGCGTAACTATCATAAAAAACGATTTGGTTTCAGCAATGGTTTTGAAAAAGCAGTCCTCTGGGTGGCTTCCATGGAAGGCCGCGACAACTTTCACGAACAAGATTACCTCAATCCACTGTATAAAGAATTTTACCTCGTGCTCACCAACGAGCAGGGACGCTCCGTGCCAATCAACTACGCCAGTGAAAGCGCGATGGGAAAAAGCAATCTTAAATTATTTCAATTTTATGATGTGTCTGGCGACAAAATTCCAGAACTGATTTTTCAAAAAAGTACCTACCCAACCGGAATGGATTTTGAAAATCGATCTCTCGAAATTTACTCGTTTCAGGCCGGTACCTTATTGCAGGTTTTTAAAGAAAGAATGACGCTCAATTATACCGACAAACTGCCAGCACCAAGCCTTTTCAAATTTATTGAAATTGACGGCCCGCTCATTCGGGTAGAATATATCGACTATGTTTCTTGTGGTAATTATAGTCTGTCTTTCGAAAAAGGATCTGTCAACAACTCGCGTGAACGTTGTATGGAGTTTGTCACCTGTACCTACAAGTGGGACGAGCGCATCAAGTCATATTTCAAGCTTTATGAAGAAAGTCGAAGTGCCCCAATCGGAGGTATTAAACAAAGCGGTATTCTTCTTAAAGAAGAACCGGCATTCAGCACCAAACGACTGGACTTGATAAAACGCAGTGATCAATTGCAAGTGATCAAACACAATGATGCTTTCGTATCTCGCAATGGGCAAAAAATGGTAGACAATCATCTTCTGGTAAGACTGCCTTCCGGCAAAACGGGTTATGTTGAAGCAAATAAAGTTGGTTTTGTTAACACAGAACACGCAGCCCTGCTACATGCCTATTACAACAAAACACCGCTCCATAAAAGCCAGTGGAAATCTTCCGATAAATTTTTGAAAATTGTCTCTGATCCGAATGCTTCGGCTTATACGAAGTGATGATACCTTGTTCTATTCAATAACTTCAGTAAATAAGAATACCATAATAGGTGGTGGTAACTAAAGAAAGAGGACACAGTCAAACAATCTCCTTAGCCGCCTTCATAGGCACACTAATACATCGTTTCTCCATGTAAGTGATCATCCGCTCAAAAAGGTCGCGCGTATCATCATCCATCCCGTCAAGGTCTTTTTTGAAAACCACATTGATGGCGTGTGACTTGATGGCTTTGATTTCAGCAGGAACATGCTGGAGTACTTTTTCTAATTGTCGCTGTTGGAAAACGACACGGAAAGTAGCGATTTGCTCCGTCAACAAAACCTGTGCTTTCAAAACCTCCTGCTTACGGAAGTTGTGGTTTTTTTTAGCCAGTTGTCGAAGGCCTTCTACTTCGATATAGTGATTATCAAAATGCTGTGTTACATCTGCAGCAACATTATTTGGCATCGACAAATCAATAATAACTTTCTTATCAGTTTCACCATTGAGTAAGGAGGTATAAACAGCCGAGTCAATAAGGGCGTGTGTTGCAGCAGTACAAACAATCAGTACATCGAAACCTGCTTTATAAGCAGGCATAGTGTCAAGCGCAAAACCAGTTCCAACAAAGCGATTGGCCAAAGCCTGCGCCTTATCTGCCGAACGGTTAAAAACATGCACGTTGTCAAAACCATATTTTACCAAAAACTTGGCAGCAAGGGTGTTGGTCTGTCCGGCACCAACTAGAAGGATGCGGCAATTGGTAGGCAACTTCAATTTGCGCATTTCCTGTATAGCTAATGAAACCACAGAAACAGGTCGCTCACCAATTCGGGTTTTATCATAGACCGACTTGGCAGTCTCAATAGCATAGCGCAAAGCCAGGCGAATATCATCTCCGGTCAGACCCCATTTTTTGCTCTGATCGTAAGCGGTTCGAAGTTGACGAAAAATCTCGCGTTCACCAATTACCAAAGAATCAATAGAAGAGGCGACTTCAAATAAATGCTGCATAGCCTCTTCCCCCTCGTAAATATTAGCCGCCTCAATTCCAGCGTCTATATCTTGCTCCGTGAGAGCAGGATTGGCCATTTTAAAAAGTCGGGTAATAAAGGAATCGTCCAGAAGTTGCTCGTTGGTGAAAAAGTACATAACTCTGTTGCAAGTAGCGAGGTACATCAGCTCCTCCATCTGAAGCGACTGCTTCATTTCGTGGAGTTTTTGTTTTAGCAGATCACTTTCCGTTTCCGGAATCACAAAGCGCCCCAATTCCTTGAGGTTGACGTTGTGGTGGGTTAGCGTTATTATTTTGTACTTTTTTAACATAAGTTGGTCGGGGGTATGGAAGTTGCCAAATCTTAAGACAGCTTCATCCCTACAACGGCAAAAATAGCCCCAGCTTATCGCACTATTGTCATATTACTGTAAACACCCTATGAGGTGAAGCAAATCTGCCATAAAATGGCCACAATTCTGCCTGAAAAAGTGCCAAAACTCCCTTCGCAGCCAAAGTTGGATCGCTTATTTCATTTCATCTGTTTCAGAGAATGAAGTTGTTAAACAACTTCAATACGAGAATACCCCACATTTTAGCTGAATAAGCATTACTTTTGCCTGAATTTTTACCGGATAATTTTTGAACCAAATCAAATGGTATTTGCGTTGAACGGGGATAAAGGTTTGAAGGACACACGATCGCGGAGCTCCGCATTAGAAGTGTTCCTTCAAACCTTCACCCCTTCAAACCTTCACTCCTTCAAACCTTCACCCCTTCAAATAAATAACAACAATCAAATAATCATGTACAGAACCCATAACTGCGGAGAACTCAGAATGGCCCACATAGGGCAGGAAATAACTTTAAGCGGATGGCTACAAGCCAGTCGCGATTTTGGAGGTATGACCTTTATTGATTTGCGTGACCGTTACGGCATTACGCAGCTCGTTTTTAATATGGAAGATGAAGAAGCCCTTTGTGAACAAGCTCGTAAACTGGGACGTGAATTTGTTTTGCGCATCAGTGGGCTGGTACGTGAGCGTAGCAATAAAAACGAAAACAGGGCGACCGGAGATGTAGAAATCGTTGTCAGCAAATTGGAAGTATTGAATGCATCCAAAACACCACCTTTTACTATTGATGATGAGACAGATGGTGGCGACGAAATCAGAATGAAATATCGTTACCTCGACCTGCGACGAAATCCGGTACAGCAAAACATTATTTTCAGATCGAAGTTGGCGATTGAAACACGGAAGTATCTGGCAGAGCAAAACTTTGTAGAAGTAGAAACGCCGTGTCTGATTAAATCAACTCCAGAAGGTGCGCGTGATTTTGTGGTGCCTAGTCGAATGAATCCGGGACAGTTTTATGCCTTGCCACAATCCCCACAAACATTTAAGCAAATTTTGATGGTGGCAGGTTTGGATAAGTATTTTCAGATAGTAAAGTGTTTCCGTGATGAAGATTTGCGTGCAGACCGTCAGCCGGAGTTTACACAAATAGATTGCGAAATGTCTTTCGTCACACAGGAAGATATTCTGAATACCTTTGAAGGTTTGACCCGTCATGTATTTAAGACATTGAAAGACATTGACCTGGGAGCATTTCCAAGAATGTCATATGATGAGGCGCTACGTCGCTACGGATCGGATAAACCAGATCTGCGTTTCGGAATGGAGTTCATTGAACTAAACGCTGAAGCAAAAGGAAAAGGCTTCCCCGTTTTTGACAGCGCGGAATTAGTAGTAGGTGTTTGTGTAAAGAGAGAAGCAGCTAATTTCTCAAATAAAGACATTAAGAAATTGACCGAATGGATGCAACGTCCACAGATAGGCGCCAAAGGTTTGGTGTATGTAAAGGTGGAAGAAAACGGATCGTTTAAATCACCTGTGGGTAAATTTTATTCGGATGAAGATTTGGCAAAATGGGCTGAAAAGTTTGATGCGAAAAAAGGTGACATCTTATTTATACTTTCTGGCGAAGAAGAGAAAACAAGAAAACAATTAAGTGAGTTGCGGTTAGAAATGGGAAGACGTTTGGGCTTGATGAAAGAAGGCGATTTCAAGCCACTGTGGGTATTGGATTTTCCACTATTGGAATGGGACGAAGATTCAAACCGTTTCCATGCCATGCACCACCCGTTTACCTCTCCAAAGAAAGAAGACGTATCACGCATGCTCAATGGTGACCATGAAACCATGAAAAGCCTTCGTGCAGATGCTTATGATTTAGTCATCAATGGTTCTGAAATTGGGGGTGGTTCTATTCGTATTCACGATAGAGAATTGCAGTCTAAAAACTTCGACCTGCTAGGGTTTTCCAAGGAAGAAGCAGAAGCTCAGTTCGGATTTTTGATGGGAGCCTTTGAGTTTGGTGCTCCGCCACACGGAGGTATTGCTTTTGGTTTTGACCGATTGTGTGCGGTAATGTCAGGGCAAAGTTCTATCCGCGACTTTATCGCTTTCCCTAAAAATAATACAGGACGTGATATGATGATTGATGCACCTAGTGTTATTGATGAGACTCAATTGGATGAATTGAATCTGCAATTGCAGAAAGCGACAACAGAGGCGGAAGAATAGATCAGAAAAGTTCTTATTTTATAAATCGCTAGTTAATAGTGGGTAAACGGTTAGTGGTCTTGTTTTGGGAAATGTTTCTTTTTAAGAGACCTCCTCCTATCGACAACTAACCGTTTTTATTTTTAGTTATTGAATAATTTGATCATACTAATTAGTAGTATTTCTACATACAATTGGATAATGCCAAAATGGCTTCATTTATCAATTGCCTCTAGTAGAAGTTGTTTAAAGTTATTCCCGGCTGTACCTAAGTCATTGATCTCGTGGATCTTCAGCTATTTTGCTTCCCATAGCTTGCTCCTACGCCAGATCCTACGCCAGATCCTACGCCAAGGCTTCGGCTCCTGAGAAAGGCTTCGGCTCCTGAGAAAGGCTTCGGCTCCTGAGAAAAGCTTTGTCGGCACGCGGATGGCTACGAAAAGTAAAATAGCCTGTCCCGTCGAATGACGGGAAGCTTCGCCCACCGTATCAAGCCCGTCAGGCCAGCCGGACAGGCACTTACGCTCGCCTTTAGGCGATAACTTTAAACAGCTTCGTAAATAAGTAATTGATCTTCTTAACCAATCACTCGAAAGTTTTCTTTTTATACATTAATTAAGTATCTTTACTGACAGCACACACAGATGCATGAGCAACGTTAACCTCCTCCCTCTTAGCGTTATTTGGACTTCGTAGTTTCAAAACTCATCTAAATCTTACATTGTAAGACAACTTTTCACACAATCAATCCTACTTATTGAATGATTTGGTATGAAGTATCACTTCATACCAAATCATTAATTGCGTTATTGCTAATGACTACAAAAAAGTGAATAGAAGATGAGCTCAATTAAATTGATGATTGTTGATGACCACGATATGTTCCGATCCGGGATAGCAGCACTACTCAGAGGTATGGAAGATTTCGATGTAATAGGAATTGCAAGTAATGGGGAGGCGGCCATTGAAATCATGAAAAAGACACCGACAGATGTGGTCATTATGGATGTTAAGATGCCAATTCTGGACGGAGTAGGAGCTTGCTTGCAAATGGTAGAAATTAATCCCAATGTCGGAGTGCTTGCTCTTTCCTGGAATCAGAACCGTGCTGAAGTAATTAATATGGTAAGAGCAGGCGCAAGAGGTTATATGGTGAAAGATGCAGCGCCCAGTGAGTTGGTTACTGCCATAAAAGCACTGGCGCAGGGCGGGAGTTATTTTTCGAAAGAAGTTTCGGTTACCTTATTAGGGGAATTGGAAAACTCCAACGGAAAGAAACACAATAATAATGGTATTCATGCTTCTCCGCTAACGGTCCGTGAGTTGGAAATTTTAGAATTTATCTCAAATGAATTTACCAATAAAGAAATAGCAGACCAGCTCTATATTAGTCCACGTACCGTAGAGACACATCGTCGCAATCTCATCCAAAAACTTAAAGTGAAAAATACAGTTGGTTTAGTAAAGTACTATTTCAACTTTGCACAAAGAATGTCGAAAAATTCTATTTAGAAATTTGCAGCAAACCCTTGGTCGGTATAACTACTTAGATTAAAAACACATGTTTATCGGTATATAATATCAATTAGGGATGCTTTACCTTTACACCGTATTACTAACCGATTAGCTTTAACACCAAACATTGTTTTTCTTTTTTACCTGGCATACACGCCAGGGCGAACGTACGTCAAAAACATTTGACTCGTAAGAAAGTATTTTATACAATGCATTTAAACGGATACATTTTTAGTTAAAAGTGTAAAGGGCTATTTTTCAAAATCATTCAAATGTTAAAAATGTGTGGTGCGTTGCCCCAAGGCATAGACGCCTCCGTTTGTATTGTTAATTGAAAAACAATTCTACCGCTTACCTCTAAGATTTTTCCGTACCAAATGAAAGTGATTGATTTCGCATAGGAAATGTGATGTCATATAACGAATGAAATTAATTTCAAAGAATTAAATATTTTCATAATAATAATTTTCAAACTTTTAAATAAAGACACAACTCATGAAAAAAGCACTCGTATTATTCGCAATGGTTTTCGCTGCAAGTTTTGTATTTGCACAAGGAAACATTAGTAATTTAAAGCAAAACGGAAGTGAAAACAAAGCAGGTGTAACTCAAGTAGGAGCTACAAACATCTCTTTAGTTGTTCAAGATGATAACCTAAACGAAGTAACCGTTTCTCAGGAAGGATCTGGTAACTTAAGTGAAATGCAGTCTACAGGTGGTAACAACCTTGTAAACGTTGCTCAGGTAGGTGATCTAAACAATAGCGTAACTCTAATTACTGAAGCAAACAACACTGCGGCTAGTTCTCAGTCAGGTAGCAATAATGTAACTCGTCAGGAATTAAATACCACCGGAAGTATGGCTGTTTCTATTCAGGAAGGAGACAATAACAAAACTATTCAAACTCAAAATGGTGTTGGTAACAATACGATTTTTTCACAAACTGTTGGTAGTGGAAATATTTCTACTCAGGAGCAAACTGGTGAAAATAATAACGTTGCTGTTGACCAACTAGGTGATGACAATACAACTACTGTTATTCAAACAGGAGTTTCTAATAACGTTGCTGCTCGTCAGGAAGGAAATGGTAACAACTTAGCTGTTGCTCAAACTGGTAACAACAATTTTGCAGGTGGTGCAAACGAAGTACTATTGGACCAATTCGGTGACAATAACGATGCAACTCTTGTACAGGAAGGTGACTTGAACGCATCTGCAATTAGCCAAACTGGTAATGGTAATGAATCAATCAATTCTCAGGTAGGTGGTTCTAATAATAGTATCATTGACCAAATGGGAGCTGCTAATCAAGCGACTGTAACTCAATCTGATAACTAGTCGTCAATCTAGTAACAATAATTTAATAGTGCTTGAAGATGGCATCTCCCAAGGATGTCTTCTTCAAGCCTGTTGATTTTTATCTTTGTTCTGAACTTGTAGTTTGTCTAAGAATTGAGTATCTTATGTACCACAATATTACCTTCATATTTGTCTCAGCATTTTGCTTTTTTGTAAGTACTAATGTTCATGCGCAACAACTGCAGCAACTGTCTGAGGAAGACATTCTCCTACAGCCTTCTGAGCTCTTGCTGGACCAATTGCAAGGTGAAGGCAATGATGCGTATATACAACAGGTTGGTGATTATAATGAAGTTGAACTCGATCAGGATCACGTGGACGGAGCAATCAATTTAGCTAGAGTATTACAAACTGGAGATTATAACTCTGCAGTTTTACACCAGGAGGGTTCCGGTAATCAGGCTATTGTACTTCAGGTTGGAAATGATAACTTTTATCAACTGACCAATGAAGGGACAAATAATGAGATCGTCATTTTTCAGGTTGGTGATGAAAACAGAATTATTCAGGAATTAGTTAATAGTAATGATGTAAAAGTGGAATTGATACAGGAAGGAAACGGAAATGAGATCATCCACATTTTAGAAGGAATTAATACTCAGAACTTTCAGATTATTCAAAAAGGAGATAACCTAAAAGTAGAAGTTCGACAATCTGGGTATTAAATAAGGTTTAAAACCTATTTACCCATGCGTGTACGAGTTTTTGTTTGTTTATTTTTTCTCAACATTGTTGCACTGTCTGCTCAGGATGTACTCCTGAGAGCATGGATTGATGTACAATCCGAAAATGGACAAAATAAATTAGAAGCTAAGTTTATTAGTAAGCTTCAAAACGAAAGAACTTTTAGTTATAAACTGATTACCGAAAAATCAGGAACCAACACCTCCTCTAACACACAAAGTGGTAATTTTACCGCTACTCCGAATCAGGAGCGAATCCTTTCCAGCACACAAATCAAGATCACCTCACAAGATTGTTTTAAAGCCCTGCTTCAAATTTATTTTGATAAGAATCTGATAGCTCAGGACTCGGTTGAAATAGGCATTAAAACGCCAGCTAAATCTAAGCAGCCTAAAGCCAAAATAAATCCAACTACCAAAATTAAGCAAAACCCAACACCAACACCACCATCCACACCAGAACCAACTTCTGCGCAAACACCTACTAAGCAACCAACACCAACACCACAATCATTTGGCGACAATCTGGAAATAGATGGTTTAATTATTGATGAAACACGTACCAAAGTTGCCAGAGATTTTTACGATTACTTTTACAGTAATTGGTTTGCACCTCAAAATGCAAGAGACTACGCTATTAAAATAAAGGAACTACCTTCAAGAGGAAGAGTGGCCAGAGTCACCGTAGAAGTAAATGACAAAACGCTCTTCACCAGAGTGCTACAACCTCGTTTGGAGTTGATAGAAGAAATGGCTAAACATGCCATCAGAATTGTTCAGAAGCATCTCGGAGAGAATGAATCCTTAAAAAAGGATCTGGACGAATCGGATACAAAAGGATCCGGGATTTTTTAAATTTAAGCTAACTGCTCCGCAACTTCATCTCATAAACTGAGACACTGAATAGTTGCCAATGAATTTGAAAAGAAACCCAAAATAAAACAGTACATCATGAAAAAAATATTAACAACACTTAGTTTTTTAGCCCTCATTATTTTCTGCTCTGTGAGCAGTCTTTCCGCTCAGGATTTCGTTTACAAACCAGTCAACCCAGCTTTTGGAGGTGATACCTTTAATTACAACTGGCTACTGAGTTCTGCTCAAATACAAGATAACACGGAAGCGGAAGACTCAGATGTTAATGGTGGAAGCCTCGATTTCTTCACGGAAAGCCTTAACCGCCAGTTGCTCAATCAATTGTCGCGGGAATTAGTAACCTCTCAATTCGGAGAAGAAGGACTAACAGATGGTGTATACACTGTTGGTGATTTCCAAATAGATATTGCTTCTACTTTTGAGGGGCTTTCTATTTCAATAATTGATGCAGGTACAGGGGAGCAAACACAGATTGTTATACCTTATTTTTAGTAGATAGATTCAAAGAGGTCTAATTTCTAAAATCATCTTGACGGTCAACCAAATTTCAAAAAAACAAACGGACTAGAGGCAAATACCCAATTATATATTGTACCTTTATTTCGCTTTTAGCACACACACCTTCCCTGGTCTTCTACTCTAATCGAAAAGACCTCTTATTTCCTCAAAACCTAAGTAAGAAACCAACAGTTTTTTTATTAGCACACAACACCTAAATTTTATCGAAATACTTCCCCCCATAGAAGTTTCAAGATAGAGAATACTTGATGAAGTGATTCTAATGATCACTCCTTATCTTTCTTCCGGAATTGATAGTAATGAATCACCTAAGTTTATTATTGCCATTTGTCTTAATTAAACCATTTTCATGGCTCTGCCTTGATGTGGTTTAATTTTGGCAGGTATAAAAGTTGAATGATTTTATCTCAGCACTTTTTTCATTTCATGTTGTTCGTGCCTAAAGATGTTATGAAATGATAATACAATAGTGTGTCCCAAAATATAGTGTCGTGAAAAAATATATCCCTTTACTATTCTTAACGCTTTTGCTCAGTAGCTGCGGTACTTTACTGCGGCAATCCTTTGAGACTTCAAGGGCCCGCTTAGGTGAGGAAACACAGGAAACTGCTGAGCTCAAGAGCCTGCCGCTACCAAAAGAAAAAATAGTCGTAGCGGTTTATAAATTTCGTGACCAAACCGGTCAATACAAACCTACCGAAAATGGAACAAGTTGGTCCACTGCCGTTACGCAGGGAGCAACAACCATTTTAATGAAGGCACTGGATGACTCTAAATGGTTTATCCCTATCGAAAGAGAAAATGTTGGCAACCTGTTGAATGAAAGAAAAATCATTCGATCTAGTCGTGCACAATATAATACCAACGGAAATCAGGAGCAATTACTACCACCACTTTTGTACGCTGGTGTAATTATAGAAGGAGGAATCATCTCTTACGATGCCAACGTAATTACCGGTGGGGCAGGCCTGCGTTATTTTGGAGCGGGAGGCAGCGGACAATATCGGCAAGATCGCGTCACCGTTTACCTGCGAGCTGTTTCTACCAGTAATGGTAAAGTTTTAAAAACAGTTTACAGCTCTAAAACAATACTTTCACAAGCAGTTGATGTAGGGCTTTTTAGATTCGTGAAATTTCAGAAATTGCTCGAAGTCGAAACTGGATTTACCTACAACGAACCATCAGAAATGGCCGTTACGGAAGCCATAGAAAAAGCAGTGCAAAGCCTGATCGTTGAAGGTGTATTTGATAAACTGTGGGAGCTGAAAGAGCCTCGTATGTTGGCCGACCAGTCCATCATCGATTATAAAAAAGAAAAAGCACTCATTCCTAAAACAGATATTTTTGGAAAAAGTATGGATAACCGACGTAAGAAATTTGTATTTACTGCCGGCACATCTAGTTTACTGTATAAAGGGGATTACCCCGATCCTGCATTCCGAACCGGCTTAGAATTTGGACTGCTGTATTCTACCAAACCGCAGATTGCCTTTGGAATAAATTACGGACTAAGTCAATTGTATACCCAACGGTTTTACCAATCACAGGTTAGTTACCTGGAAGCAAATCTGCGATATCGGTTTCTGCCTTACGATAAACTATCAACTAATTTATTTGGCGGAGGTGGTTTCATTACTGAAAACAAAGACAGTCGATTCGATTATTCAAGTAACGTTTTTCCCAAAGTTCAAGGCGGACTAGGGGTGGAATATTTACTGAAAGACAGAGTCGGGCTGGCCTTGTCCGGAGATTATAACTTCCTGTTTAGTGATCAGTTTGACAACATCGAACAAGGAAAGTACAACGACTGGTTTTGGCGCGTCAACCTGAAATTGAATTTCTACTTTGGAAAAACCTTAGAAGGTGATCGTAAATTTTCATATAAAAAGAACAACGACTTTTAAAAGAATAGAAAAGAAGCGACATGAAAAAGCAGTTGACCTATAGTATATTATTTTTTTTGCTGGTGATGATTACATCTTGTCAGGAAAAGACTTTTGAACCGGAAGTATTCGGTTCCTTGTTTGGCGAGGTGTTATTAAATAGCGACAACACTCCATTGGAGAATGTAAAAATCTCTACCAATCCACCTACCAGCTCTATCTTTACAGATGATGCGGGTCGTTTTGCATTGGAAAATGTACCAACCAACTCTTACACCATCCGTGCAGAAAAAGATGGCCTCATTACATCTGTTGAGTCGGTGACCGTTTATGAAAATCAAACGGCTAATGTGATTATAGAAATGGTGCCTGATACAATGGACAGCCAGACACCCGATGCACCATTTGACCCAACACCAGCTAGTGGAAGTATCGATCAACCAGTTGATCTCACGCTATTCTGGTCTTCTTTTGATTTAGACGGCGACGCACTTTTATTTGACGTCATTCTTTATAATTCAGACCAAACACAAAGTATGACGCTGGCCTCGGCCGTACCTGATTCTATGCTGGAGGTAACACTGGAATACAATACGACTTACTTCTGGCAAGTGTCGGCAAGCGATGGCTTTAATGACCCCGTTTTTAGCGAGGTCTGGAGTTTTACTACGGAGCCATTTCCTGACCATCGATTTCTCTTTGCCCGGGAAGTAAGCGGGAAGTATGAAATTTTTTCGTCGGATGAGGAAGGCACCGCTATTCAATTGACGGATAATGTCAACAACAACTGGCGACCAATAATGAACCGGCAGCGTACCAAAATTGCATTTATTTCTGATGCAGGTATCGAACCTCAGATTTACATTATGAACCGCGACGGTTCTGGTATAACACAGGTAACCACTGTCCCGATTTCTGGCACGAATAATCTGGAACTCGACTTCTGCTGGTCACCCGATGGCACACAATTATTATACATGAATAATACGAATCTCTATCGAATCAATATTGATGGATCTGGATTTAATTTATTTGTAGAAGCTCCACCTGGCTTTTACTTTGTAGAATGTGATTGGACCGATCAGAATGATCTTATCATTGCACGCACAACCGGAGCTGATCCATATAATTCGTTAATTTACACCTTTTCTATAGCTGGAAATTATTTGGGTCAGGTTTACTCAAATATTCCTGGTGGTACCGGTGGGCCCATCTTTTCTATTGATGGAACTTCCTTTTTATACACCCACGATATATCCGGGTATCAGGCGGTAGATGGCCGACAACTCGACGCAACCGTCTTCATCAAAAATATAAATAATCAAGCTATGTCAGACTTGTCCGGTGGCAAACCTGCCGGAACCAATGACCTGGATCCCCGGTATTCACCAGATGGCTCAAAAATTATTTTTGTAAATACGAATAACGATGGAATTTCTCAAAAAAATATCTGGACCATGAATTTGGACGGAAGTGGAAGAACCTTACTTTTTGAAAATGCTGAGATGCCAGACTGGAGATAAAAGCTTCGACTAAAGGACCATTTTGTTTAGGCACATTCACCTTTTTAAATCAAAATCAAAATCAAAATCAAAGTTAAAGTGGCCATCTATCGCGGAGCTTCGTGTCAGATGGCCACTTTAACTTTGATTTTGATTTCGTCTTTAGCTTAGCTCCTACGGAGCAACCTTATTCTTCACATGCTTATCCATCCAAACCGACATCTCCCAAAGCATATGCATCACAGACTCGCGAGCGCGATAGCCATGACTCTCATGCGGCAACATCACCAAACGAACCGTAGCACCGTGCCCTTTCAACGCATTGAAAAAACGCTCGCTCTGCATCGGATAAGTACCCGAATTATTATCCGCATCACCATGTACCAAAAGTAAGGGCGTTTTGATTTTATCAGCATGCATGAACGGAGACATCTTAGCATAAGTCTCCGGAGTCTCCCATAAGGTGCGTTCTTCCGATTGGAATCCAAAAGGAGTAAGCGTTCGGTTGTAAGCACCACTACGCGCAATTCCTGCCGCAAATAATTCAGTATGTGCCAATAAGTTTGCCGTCATGAAGGCACCATAAGAATGTCCACCCACGGCAATTCGATCGCGATCAGCTACACCCATTTCTACTATTTTGTTGATAGCAGCTTCAGCACCGTCTGTCAGTTGTTTGACGAAAGTCTCATTCGGCTCCTCGTCTCCTTCTCCAATAATCGGCATACTGAAATCATCAAAAATAGCGTAACCCTGCGTTACCCAAAACAAAGGTGAACCCCAGCCAATTCGAATAAACTCATAAGGTGAATCAGAAACCTGCCCGGCTGCTTTTGCACTTTTAAACTCACGCGGATAGGCCCACATGAAGACTGGCAGGGGACCATCCTTTTCCTTGTCATAACCTGCGGGAGTGTATAAGGTGCCGGTTAATTCAACACTATCCGCACGCGTATACTTTACCATCTCTTTTTGAACCCCTTCCAGCGATTTATAAGGGTTTTCAAAAAAGGTAACCTGCTTGCTGGTTCCATCTTTCAAGTTGCGCATATAGAAATTGGGACGTTCGTCATTTGATTCTCTTCGAGTCAAAACCTGTCCTTTCTCTTCATCAATAATAGAAATTGGATACTCGTAATAAGGCGCTTCAGAACGCCACAAACGTTTGCTCTCTTTGGTAGCGACATCAAACTCATCAACAAAAGGACGGTTACCTTCCGGTGATGCACCTTCGTCGGTTAAGAACAATGTTTTACCGCCATCGGCAGTTAGCAAAACAGATCGGCCATATTGATTGCGATGTGTTTCGAAATTGCCGGGGGCATTGTAGCGGTCTTCCCAGGAGCGGTCGAAGAGAACGGTTTTGCCCGCAGTGGGATTATCAGGTTGCCAGGAGCTGGTAACCACTTGTCGGTTTTGCCACCACCATTCGTAAGCTATGGCAAGGTCTCCGGTTCCCCAGTCGACACCACCATATCGCAATTTGAACGAAATACCTTTTTCTGCTTTTCCGGTAAATGGTGCTTCAAGCAAATACATTTGATCGCGCACCTCGACTTCTTTTTTAGGGTCGCCACCGTCTTGTGTTTCTACCCATACCATAGTGGCGGGCTTATCATTTCGCCAGGAGAAAGAGCGCTTTCCTTCCCGTACGGCACCAAATCCTTTTGGGATGTTTTCAGCCATTGGGATATCAGCAATCTGTGTTACCTTGTTTCCTTTTTTGTCAAAAATGTCAATGGTAAACGGAAAGCGACTGTATGGTACCAGATAGGAGAAAGGCTGATGAATCGTTTGAATCATGACGTACTCGCCATCCGGAGAGGTGCTCATGGATGCCTTAATACCTGCTTGCCCAAATTTCTGATGTTTGCCAGTTGTCAAATCTACCGTCATCAATTGAGAAGAAGTGTAGTATTTGAAAAGATCGATATCGTATGGCGTTTTCAATAAATCCTGATACGTACGTACGGGAGCTTTACCGCCATCATTGATCTGAATGACCGGACCTTCCGGCATTTGATCTTCTTCAGGTGCGCTGCCGCGATCTGCCAAAACTTTTTTATAAAGTAAGGTATTGTTATCAGAAAACCAGGTATAAGGCATGCCGGACATGGCGTCATTAATCACAGCCTCTGTCAGTTTTTTAGCGGAAGCGGATGATATATCGGCCATCCAAAGTTCCAGTCCGTTTGATTTGGTAATTGTAAAAACAATTTTGGAACCATCACGGGCCCAACTAAGGTTTTCTATTTTTGCATCAGCAGGAAATCCTGTGATTGCTTTTTCCTTTCCTGTTGCTAAAGACTTTATTTTTATACCTCTGTAATGACCAGATCGGCTTGACCCATTGGTTTTTGGATTGATCCGAATTCCTGCCAAACGCAATTCCTTTTGAGCCACTTCTTCGATAGAGGGCAGGTTAGGCCGTTCGAGCAAAAGCATATTTTCGTTGGACGGACTCAGACTGACACCGGGCGTAGGAGGCGCGTCAATTAAATCCGCAATTGCTTTTGGTGGTGTTTGATAAGAAAGGTTGTCTTGTGCTTTTAGTTCGTTGTTAGTTGTCATTAGCGCAAATATAAGCAGATAGAGTAGTAATATAAGTTTTGAATGGATTGAAATATATTTTGTTCTTTTCATGGTTCGAATATATTCTGATGAAAAAATTGTTTTCATGTCGAATATAAGGAATTGATTACGTATTAAGGCTATTTTTTGGTAGGGGAGTTTCCTATTGTCATATTTGAAAGACCGGAAAGCTCTATCGTGTATACACAGTTCAATTTTCAGTGGACTCTTGGTTATGTGTATTAAGGGATCATTGAGCCCCCGGCCTGCCCGCCGGGATCGGTGAGCCTCCGTATGGAATAGTGAGCTCGTGTTCTTTTCTCTCAAAGCTCACCGATCCCGACGGACCTTGCGGCCGGGGCTCAATGATCTGGTGGATTCAGGTCCCGCGATCGTAGGGATCAGTGAGCCTCGGGCTTGTCCGTCGGGATCGGTGAGCCTCATGTATGGAATAGTGAGCTAGTGTTCTTTTCTCTCAAAGCTCACCGATCCCGACGGACCTAGCGGCCGGGGCTCAATGATCTGGTGGATTCAGGTCCCGCGATCGTAGGGATCGGTGAGTCTCGGGGAATACAAGTCAAAGCGCTTTTTATTTTGATTCCGGAGTATTATTGTTTATTTTGAGTACCTGCTTAAACACCAAAGTAACATGAAAAAAAACTACCTTATTTGCCTATCCATTCTGTTCATCTGCCTCAACTCAGATTCAAAAGCGCAATGTCAGCTTTCCCAAAGCTTAACACAAGAACAGATAGATGACTTTGCACTTGACTATCCAGACTGTACGACTATAAGTGGTGACCTGCTAATAGATGGCAATATGGATGACATCAGTAATTTGGAAGGTTTGAGCCAGCTTACAAAAATTGAAGGAACACTTTACGTGATCAATACTTCACTAGGAAGTTTATCAGGATTGGAAAATATATCAAATGTTGAAGGATATTTATGGCTTGAAAGCAATACCCAATTGGATGATTTTACGGGATTAGATAATTTAGTGATG
>Ga0114957_1000260_pt1 | contig 73980 bp, 57 predicted proteins | sample BantaG_FD_87175 | JGI IMG/M metagenome (GOLD analysis project Ga0114957, IMG submission 87175) | Marine algal microbial communities from Bantry Bay, Ireland - BantryBay_4 metaG | ecosystem: Host-associated > Algae > Red algae > Unclassified | place: Bantry Bay, Ireland | collected 2014-11-21 | reverse complement strand
CGGTGTTCGGGTGGGCTTGCCGCTTTCTTCGCGGGGGCTGTGGGGCGAACGGCGGAGCTGTTCGCCCCGCTTCGACGGACCTTTGAGGATGCGGAGAGCTTTTGAAGTACGAGAGATGCTTGAAGTCACTAGCAGTCAGCGTAGTTGTCCACCCGCTCATTTTGGAATTAAATTGGCACCGCCCGCTGCGACGGGAGGCTTGCCGACCAAAGCAGCGGGCGGTGCCAACGCCTCATGAAACACTACCCAAAAGAACGCAAAGACGCCGTCATCGCCAAGATGGCCAATCATCCCTCGCTTCCAGAACTCGCCAAACAGGAAGGCATCAGCCTGCCCACCCTCTACGCTTGGCGGCGCAAGGCCCGCGAACAAGGTATCCTCATGCCCGCAGGCGATGGCACCCCGGACGGATGGAATTCCGCCGACAAATTCAACGCCGTCCTCCAAACCGCCACCATGAACGACGCAGAACTCGCCGAATTCCATAACATGGGCATAACATGGGGACATAACATGGGGACACACCAACAGTTGAGACATAACATGCATAACATGGGGACACACCAACAGTTGAGAAGGTGCTACATAACATGGGGACATCATAACATGGGGACACACCAACAGTTGAGACATAACATGCATAACACATAACATGGGGACACACCAACAGTTGAGAAGGTGCTGGTTCTTTGATTTGGTCTGTGCTTAGAGTGGTCTATGCGCAAATCTCGTTGGCTTGCTCCTTGGAAGGATGATCCTGAAAAACCGGTGATTTATCACGTGGTTTCAAGGATTGTAGACCGTCGGTTTGTCTTGGGGGATGAGGAGCGAGAGCATTTTAAGATGCTGATGCGGATGTATGAGAATTTCTCGGGCTGCCGAGTGTTGAGCTATTGCATCATGAGCAACCATTTTCATATTCTCCTTGAGGTGCCGCCGATGGAGGTAGCTGATGGGGGAGAGGAGGCTGAGCGGGTAGAACTCAGCGATGAGGTCTTTTTTAAGCGGCTGGATGGGCTGTATTCCGCTGCCTTTGTCCAGGGGGTGCGGGAGGAGCTGGGCAATGCGCGGGCTGGGGAGGCGGAGGCTCGGCGGGGGCTTTCTTTGGGGAAGATTTCGCAGGAGGCTTATGATGGGGCGCTGGCTCGACTTGAGGGGGTGAAGGGGCGTTTTACTTATCGGATGAACGATCTTTCGCAGTTCATGAAGGGAGTTTTACAGTGCTTTACGACTTGGTATAACCGGATGAATGGTCGGACGGGGACGCTCTGGGAGCAGCGCTTTAAGAGTGTGATTGTGGAGGATGGCACGGCATCGCGGACGATGGCGGCTTATATTGATTTGAATCCGGTTCGCGCTGGGATGGTGGCTGATCCAGCGGATTATCGCTGGAGTAGTTACGGGGAGGCGGCGGCGGGCGGTAAGAAAGCACGGGCGGGCTTGGTGCGTGCGTTGCACGGGCACCGGGGGAAAGATGGGAAGGTGAGAGCTTGGGCGCAGGGGGGAGTGGCGAAGGAATATCGAGCGATTCTTCTGCGAGGAGCGGTGGAGGTGAAGGTTGCGAAGGTCGAGGGATCAGGGGAGGTGGTTGAGAAGGTTTCGAGGAAGGGGATGTCTCGCGCGGAGGTCGAGAAGGAGTTGGCGCGTCTTGAGAAGGGTGGAACGGCTCAGGATCTCGCGATCGGTAAGGTGGTGAGTTGTCGGGTGCGCTACTTCGCCGATGGCGCAGTGATCGGGAGTAAGAGCTTTGTGAATGAGGTCTTCCAAGGGAGCCGAGAATACTTTGGGAAGCGTCGAGAGACGGGAGCTCGAAAGCCTCGCGGTTCGCTTGGTCGCCTCGCGGAAGAAATCTGGAGCGCGCGAGATCTGCGAACGGGTCTCGACTGAGATTTCTGTGATCTGATAGAGTGAGAGATCTTTTGTGGAAATGCGATCAGCGCCGTCCCTGCCTGCGATCGGTCCGCCCTGGTAGATCCGGAGATCGATAGGGCCTACCTTGGCTCCTCTGCGGAAGGATTCTATACACCTTTGAAGTCTAGGTGACAGAGGACGAGCCTCCCGGTGTAGCAAGGATAAAGGGAGATGCTGGACGCTGTGAATGAGCCGTCTTAAAAGTGCCTGCGGACGCTGGCGGCTTCCCTAACGGTCCAATTGGCAAGGAAGGCATTTTTTGCTCTGAGCGACGATGAACTCAGCGGGGCTTGCGATCATTCCTCTTTCCCAAGCCGAACTCGGGCAATATCATCTGGCCATGACGGTTTGGCAAAATGGCGTTCTTCTCCCCGAGGAAGAAGTGCGCCTCTCGCCCTTTGATAGCGGGCTCACGGTGGGGAAGGGTGTCTTTGAGACGCTCATCGCGCTTCGTGGCGAACCTTTCGCGTGGACGCGGCACTATGAACGACTCTCGCGCAGCGCCGAGTCCTTGGGAATCGATTTGCTTCCCTTAAAAGATCTTCGCGAGGGGACTTTGGCACTTCTTGCTGCCAATGAATTTCAGACTGGTCGCATCCGACTGACCGTCACCGGAGGAGTCGGGGGACCTGGGGTGAGTCGAAAAGGCCCGCCCACGAGCTTCATCACGGCGACGCCATTTATCGAATTCCCGCGAGAGGTCATGGTTTGTTCCGGATCCACGCGTGACTTTTCTGGGCCGCTCGATGTGCTCAAGTCGCTTTCTTATCTCGAGAACATCCTCGCGATGGAGGAGGCCAAGCGTCGGGGCTTTGATGAGATCCTTATCCCAAACCAAGAGGAGAATCTTTGCGAAGCGAGCGGGTCGAATGTCTTCATCGTCCGGCAGGGCGAAGTCCTAACGCCGTCGCTCGCCGATGGCTGCCTCGCGGGGGTCACGCGAGCCCTCATTTTAGATCTCCTGAAGCGAGAGGGGATTCCTCATCGGGAAAGCTCGCTTCCTTTTAGCGAACTCTCGCAAGCCGATGAGATCTGGCTCAGCAGCAGCACGCGGAAGCTCCAGCGGGTGACCAAGCTGGAAAGTCAGCGCCTCGGGCCAGCTCCGCTTTTTGAAAAAATGCGGGCCGCCTTTGACGAACTCATGCGTGAGCAGATCGACCCTTGAGCGCCTCGATCCGGGTTAGGACGGGTGGGTGGGAATGGTCTAGAAAGACCTCGAGCGGGTGCGGGGTCAGATTCGAGAGATTCTCCGCCGAGAGCTTCTTAAGCGCCGAGACGAGATTGGCCGGAGTCCCTTGCGCATCCGAAGCATAAGCATCCGCCTCGAATTCGTGCTTCCGCGAGAGGATGTTCATCAGAATCGAGAGAATACGCGAGACCGGCTTGAAGACGATCATGAAGAGCACGAGCCCGACGCCGTAGGAATGGGGGACCCCGAAGGCGGCATAGAGCTGTTGGCCGAAGGTCGAGTCCTGGCTCGTGGCCATCCCGAGGAGGAAAAAGATAACCGCCGTCTGGAGGATCGAGAGGACAAGCCGCTGCACGATGTGCTTCTTCTTAAAGTGGCCGATCTCATGAGCAAGCACCGCGACGAGTTCATCGGTGGTCTGCTTTTCGACCAAGGTATCATAAAGGGCGATCTTCTTTCGCTTCCCGAAGCCCGTGAAAAAGGCGTTCGCTTTCGCCGAGCGCTTCGAGCCATCCATCACCGAGATTTCGGTGAGCGGGAACTCACACTTCTTCGCCATCGCTTGGATCGCTCGATTGAGCGCGCCATCTTCCAGCGGGGTGAATTTATTGAAGAGGGGGAGGATGAGCGAGGGCGCGAGATAAGTGAGCCCTAGCGAGATCACCGTCACCGCCAGCCAAGCGAAAATCCAAGCATTCGCGACCGAGAGGAAGATCCAGAGAATGAGTGCGATGATCGGAACCCCGATTAAAGCCATAATCATTAATCCCTTAATCTGATCAGTGATAAAGGTGAGGGGAGTGGTCTTATTAAACCCGAACTTCTCCTCCAGCACGAAGGTGCTGTAAATGTCGAAGGGGAGGCTGGTCAGCATACTTCCAAGGTAGATGAGCCCGATAAAAATGAGCCCGGTGACGATTGGACCGTCTCCCATCGAGCGCGCAAGGCCATCGAGCCAGCCAAAGCCTCCCAAAAACCAAAAAACGAGAAAGATCGTGAGGCTCGTAATTGATGAGATCACGCCGAACTTGGCCTGCGCGCGCTCGTAGTCCTGAGCCTTGGCATACTTGGCATCATCCCAGATCCCTCGGAACTCTTCCGGAAGCTTAGGCTCCAGATTTTTAAGAGTCAAAAGGGTGGCAACAAAGTCGAGCTTCCAGAAGGCAAAAAGAGCCACAAGGAGGCTCACGGCGAGGAGATTGAACTCAGGCGTCATGCGGCCTCAGAGTGCGTCTTTCTTTTATTACAACAAGATGAATCTTGCGCGACTTCCCAATTTGACACTAGCCCTCGCAATAGAATAAATTTTATCAAGATCCGATCTTCTTTTCTGGAGGCTTCTTGCAATATCATGACATCTCGATTCCTCACCCTCTTTTTTTTAAGCTGCTTCATTCTGCTCTCCCCCGCGCAGTCCGAGGATAACAAGTCTCCCGAAGCGCTCAAAAAGGCTTCCTACCAAGTCGATAAATTCGTCGCCGAAATTTTCCGAAGCAAAAAGCTCACCGTCCCGGATGTGGTCGATGACGCTACTTTCCTTCGCCGTAGTTCTCTAGTCGCGAACGGCAGAATCCCGACTCTCAAAGAAGCGCAAAATTTTCTCGAGATCGATGACGAGAATAAGCGCGAGATGCTCATCCGCTATCTCCTCAGCACCGATGGCTATCGGAGCCATATGCAGAATTACATCATGGACCTGCTGCGAGTCACTGAGACCAGCGGTAACCGGAGACACACCCTCGTATCCTACGTTCAGTATATCCATGATTCAGTCGCTGAGAATAAGCCGTGGGATAAGTTCACCCGCGAGCTTATCTCTGCTTCAGGAAATGCTTGGGAGCCGGGAAATGGTGCCGTAGGTTACTACGTTCGCGATAAGGGCATGCCTCTCGATAACTTGTCGATCACGATGCAGGTCTTCACCGGCGAGCGCTTGGAATGCGCTCAATGCCACGACAGCCCCCTTAATAAGTGGGAACGGATGGACTTCTTCCAACTCGCCGCCTTCACCAGCGGGCAACGTGAAATCAATCCCAATATCTGGCGTCGCACCGTCGACCTCATCGATATGCCTGATTTCCGCCGCTCAGACATCGGTAAGGTCATGTATTGGATGGATGATAACATTAACTATCTCACTCTTCAGGAAGGGGGGGACGGTCGGATCAAGCTCCCCTATGATTACCAATATCGTGATGGCGACCCCGGAGAAATGGTGGGGGGAAAAACGCACTTCGGTCAGCGCATCAGCTCGTCAGCCCGACGCGATACCAAAGGCGCACGCCAGAAATTTGCCAACTGGATCACTACCAAGAACGATAACTTTGATTACGTCATCGTGAACCGTCTTTGGGGACGGGTGATGGGCAGTCCCCTCACGCTTCCTGTCGATGAATATGTCAAAGAGGAAAAGACGCTTTCGCCGGGGCTTACGCGCTATCTCAAGCACCTGATCGTCGAACTCGACTACGATTTGAAAGCCTTCCAGCAGGTCCTTCTAGGAACCCGCACCTTCCAGTTCGCGGCTAATCCTGAGGCCTTTGAGGTCGGAGTTCCGCAAGCCTTTAATGGACGTCAGCTCCAGCGCATGACCTCAGAGCAGATGTGGGATAGCCTAGTCACCCTCATCGCCGATGAGCCCGATAAACTCGCCAAGCGCCAGTTCAGCGATCACATTTATTACAATGGAAAGCCCGTCCTTGTCGGCAAAAAAACAATGTCCCAGCTCGCCCGGGAGGTCATGGCGATCGAGAAACCAGAGGAGTATCGCGCCTACGCCGAGAATCTTCTCCAGCAATTCCAGAATACCAGTAGCAGCGGGACCTCTGAGGACATGATGATGATGGGACGCCAGGAACGCCCGGGGCCCGCTACGGGAGTCGCGCGCGCATCTGAGCTCCGTGCCCCCGCTCCCGCAGGACATTTCCTAAGGGAATTCGGCCAGTCAGACCGCACTTTGGTCGATGGTGCTACGAACGACGCCAACATGGCGCAGGTTTTGGAAATCATGAATGGGCACGTCGAGAAACTTGTCGTGAATAACCAGGGTGCCGCCGTCTATAACGCGCTCGAGGAAGGGTCGACAGACGCTGACAAAGTGCGCTATCTTTACTATGCGATTTTGAGCAGAGCACCTACCGATCTCGAGATGAATATGCTCATGCGTGACGTCATCGATGGCAGCCGAGACAGCTACCAGAATCTCGTTTCCGCCCTTCTTTCGACACACGAATTTATGTTCATCCAATAAGAGCAAATTTTTCTAACCTCTCAGCAACTAACTCATGAGCCGCACGAACCTCTTTAAAGCTGATGAACTCGGCCGCCGCCAGTTCCTCATTAATTCCGCGCACACGTATCTGGGCGTCAGTGTCGCCCCGATGCTGGGTGCTGGATTGACCAGCTCTCTCGGCGCGCAGGAAGCGGGCGGTCGCAAGACAGCGGAAAGCGTCATTTTCCTCAACATGGGCGGGGGCATGAGTCACCTAGACACTTTCGATGTTAAGCCGAAGAATAAGAAGGTGCAGGGACCGGTCGAAGCTATCGGGACGAATGGTGATTTCCAAATTTCGCAGTATCTTCCAAAAACCGCTTCGGTGGGTGACAAGATGTGCGTCATTAATTCGATGACTTCTCGCCAAGGTGCCCATGAGCAAGGCCAGTATCTCCTGCACCGCAGCTACGCACCCCGCGGAACCATCGTCCACCCCGCCATCGGTGCGTGGGTTGTGCGCATGAAAGGCCGGAAAAATACGACGCTCCCAGGATTCGTGACTGCAAATACAAGCCCGGCTTTTTCTTCTCCCGGATTTTTCGGTGCTGAATTTGGCGGAGTTCCACTTGGGAAACCGGGGGAGGGTCTCAAAAATTCGGTGCGTGCGGGAAGCGTAAGCGAGCAGGACTTCAAGCATCGTCTCGCGGTCGCGGATGCTCTCAATCGACAGTTCACCGAGAAATATAACACGCCGGATGTCAAAGCTTACGACTCTCTCTATGATGAAGCCGTGAAGCTGATGCATAGCGAAGATTTGGAGGCCTTCGATATCAGGGCGGAATCATCCGAGATGAGAAAGGCCTATGGGCGTGACCGCTTCGGTCAGGGCTGCCTTCTTGCGCGCCGCTTAGTGGAGTCCGGTGTCCGCTTCGTCGAGGTCTCCCTTGGAGGTTGGGACACCCACTATGATAACTTTACGGCCGTCGAGAGCCGCGCCGCGATTCTCGATCGTTCCTTCGCGAAACTGGTGAGCGACCTTGACGAGCGTGGTCTCCTCGAGACGACCTTGGTCGTGATCGGAACCGAATTTGGGAGAACCCCTAATATCGTTGCAGAGCACAGTGATGGCCGCGACCACCACCCCAGTTGCTTTTCCTGCGTCCTCGCAGGCGGTGGGGTCAAAGGGGGACTACGTTTTGGCAAGTCAGACAAGTCAGGAAACAAGGTGGCCGATAGACCGGTAACCCTTCAGGATCTTAATGCGACCATCGCTTACTCGCTCGGAATCGACCACACCCAGGTCGTAAGCTCACCGAGTGGACGTCCATTCCGCATGGCGGGAGCTGATGCTGAACTTGGTCAGCCGGTGAAGGAGATTTTCTCTTAAAGAAACCGTCTGATTTCCACCTAGCCGGAGCCTCGTTGGGGTTCCGGTTTTTTGTGGGGAAACGGGCGCTATTTGAAGATCTCGTCTCGCTGAGCTTGCTTCCAGTAGGCATACTCCGAGCGGTTAAAATCGACGTATTCTGGCGATAAATCGGAAGAATAAACGTGGTAGGAACCGCTTCCCCGATTGAGATCAATCGTGATCGTAAACTCCTTCTTTTTGACGATGTTACGAAGGACCTCGGGGTTGGTCTTTGCTTGCAGGCCGCCTGCACAGGCTTGCTTCTTATCGAAGTAGATATCCATCATTTCTTCACGCACACTGGCCCCGGAGTAGCCCACCGCATGGATGATGCGTCCCCAATTAGGGTCCTCTCCGTTCCAAGAACATTTTACGAGGGAGGAGTTCGAAACTGCTTCAGCAACTTTTTTAGCATCATTCTGAGTGCGCGCACCCTTGACCTTAATGGTGACAAACTTGGTGACGCGCTCCCCATCACGGACGATGGCTTTGGCGAGCTTGTTCATGAGAAATTGGAGGGCGTGAGCGAAAACCCCGCAGCCCTTGCTGCCGCGGCGAAAGATCTTGTTCCCGGCTTTACCGTTCGCGAGCACGAGCACGGTATCGTTGGTGCTGGTATCGCCATCGATTGTGATCCGATTGAAGGTGCTCTGAACCGCGTCTTGGACCGCGCGATCGAGGCAGTTTTGTCCCAAAGCGGCGTCGGTGGTGATGTAGCAGAGCATTGTGGCCATGTTCGGATTGATCATCCCGGCCCCCTTGGCACAGCCGCCGATGCGGATTCGGGTGCCCTCAAACTCAAATGAGATTGCGACTTCTTTTTCATGCGTGTCGCTAGTGATGATCGATCTCGCGATTTCGTTTCCTTTTTTCGGCGAGGTCCCTTCGACTAAGTCCTCGAACTTCGGCTCGATCCGCATCATGGGGAGGGGGATCCCGATGACTCCGGTGGAAGCCACGGCGATCTCGCGCTGGCGCAGACCGAGAAGTTTAGCAGTGGACTTCGCCATCGTGCGGGCGTCTGAAAGACCGCGCACACCGGTGCAGGCGTTCGCATTTCCACTGTTAGAAAGGATGGCTCGGATGGGATTAGCACGGAGATGGCTTTGAGTCATCCGGACTGGCGCAGCCTTAACACGATTCTGAGTAAAGGCCCCTGCCGAGAGGCACGGAACCGTGGAATAAACGAGTGCGAGATCGAGTCGATCCGACTCAGGATCTTTGATACCGCATGAAACCGCATTCCCGACGAATCCCTTTGCTGCGCAAACGCCGCCTTTAATTCGTGAGTAGGGAAGGTCCATCGGGGAAAGAGAATGAGGGGCTGTTAGAGTTTTTGCAACCCGACAGTCTCGGGAATGCCGGTGATGAGGTTGAAGCTTTGGACGGCTTGCCCAGCAGCTCCTTTGCCAAGATTATCTTCGCAGCTTTGAAGGATCACTCTGCCAGTGCGCGGATCGTGATGCCAGCCAATGTCGATAAAGTTAGTCCCAACGACGTGCTTGGTGTCAGGGGAAGCACCCTCGCCCCGCAGGCGGACGAAGTGGCAGGAGTGGTAAGCTTCTTCCAGAGCCGGGCCAATTTTTTGAAAGTCACCGCTAAGCTTGGCGAAGATCGTGGTGCAGATTCCCGCGGTCACCGGGATCAGGTGGGGGACGAATGAAATGGCCATCTTTTCGCCAGCGGCCTTTCCGAGTTCCTGCTCAATTTCTGAAAGATGGCGGTGTCGGGGCATCCCGTAAGAGCGCACGCTTTCGTTACACTCCGCAAAGATGAGGGGGATGCTGGCTGTTCTCCCGGCGCCGCTGACGCCGCTCATTGAGGAGACTGTGATGGAGTCTTTCCTAATCAATCCGGCCTTAAGAAGGGGGATGAGAGGAAGCATTATCGAGGTCGGGTAACAGCCGGGTGAGGCGATGAGCCGGGCACGCTTGATCGCTTCCGTGTGAATTTCGGGAAGGCCAAAAACGGCTTCTTTGAGAAGATGCGGGGCCGGGTGGGGCTGGTTGTAGAAGTCAGCATAAACGTCGGCGTCATCGAGCCGGAAGTCGGCGCTGAGATCGATCACCTTGAGACCGAGCTCGAGGAGTTCGGATGCGAAGGGCGCAGCCGCGCCGTGTGGCAGGGCGAGAAAGGCGACCTCCGCGCCGGTCGCAGCGATCGCTTTCATGTCCGGCTCGATAAAGCTGAGATCCGTTCCCGGGTGCCCCTGAAAGCGGGGAAATAGAGTGGCGATGGAGTCTCCCGCATTGGCCCGAGAAGTGACGGCGGTGACTTTGACCTGTGGGTGGCAGAAGAGAATCTTGAGCAGCTCGAGGCCCGTGTATCCGCTCGCGCCCACGATGGCGACTTTCGTAATATCAGACATAGGGATGAGGAGTGGAATGGCAGGAAATTAGAGACTTGCCAATTCTCGATTCTCTGGCAAAAACCTGCCGCCGTTTGGCACGTCGGGGCGTAGCGCAGCTTGGTAGCGCGCTTCACTGGGGGTGAAGAGGTCGCAGGTTCGAATCCTGTCGCCCCGACCATTTTTTCGAGCTTTTTTCCGCGCGCTCATTTTTAACTTCTACCGCACCGGGATCGCTTTTGGTGGATCGAGCGGGTTGGTCGGATTGACCGGAATCGCCTTTGGGGGATTCGGCTGCGGTTGAAGCTGGGGGCGGGTGTTTGGGGTGACTTTTTGAGCTCTCACCGGGGAGATGGGGCCATTTTGATAGCCTGGAAGCCGGTCGGCGGTTTGCATGATATCGACCCAGATCGGGAGCGCGAGTCGGGCGCCTTCTCCTCCGTTGATAATCCTGTCCGGGGTGTCGAGCCCGACCCAGACAGCGCAGGAAAGTGAGGAGGTGTAGCCGGCATACCAAGCATCATGGTAGTCATTTGTCGTTCCTGTTTTTCCGCCGGAGGGCTTGGTAAACCCGAAGCGGCTGCGGACGGCTCGGGCGGTTCCGCTTCGATTCACTTCCTCGAGCGCATCGGAAACTTCCCAAGCCGCGCCCGGGCTCGCCGCCTCATAGTAAAGCGGGCCACTTTTCCAAAGGACCGTGCCGGCTCTATCCTCGATGGACTGAACGTAGTAAGGACGGAAACGACGCCCGCCTTTTGGAAAAATAGAATAGGCGCTGGCGACATCTTGCACCGAAGCGCCCCACGACCCGAGGTAGGAGGAAGGAACACGATCAATGTGCTTTTCCTCGAATCCGGCGAGGCGAGCGACCTCGACGACTTCATCAATCCCCGCGATCGTCCCAATCCTAACTGAAGAGGTGTTACGTGAATCGATCAGGGCCTGCGAGGCGCGGATTGAGACGTAATATTTCCCATCTGAGTTAGCCGGGGACCAATTTTGCGGTGCTCCCGAGATTTCTCCGGGTCGGATTCGGGCGTCGCTTACCTGCTCGTTTAGCGAAAATCCATTATTGACGGCGGCGAGATAGACGAAGGGCTTGAAGATGGAGCCGATGGGGCGGCGGGCTTGAAGCGCGCGGTTGAATTCGGATTCAGCGGGGTCCCTACCGCCTACGATGGCGAGGACTCCTCCTGTTGCGTTGTCGATGACAACGGCGGCTCCTTGGAGATAAGCGGGGTTGCCTTTTTTATCCCATGAAGCTCGCTTTTGATGACGGTAGCCTGGGGTTTTCTCGACGTCTCTCAGGCGTCTTTCGAGTGAGCGCTCAGCAGCTTCTTGGATGTTCATATCTAGCGTGGTGCGAATGACGAGGCCGCCAGCTTTGATTTCCTCGCGCTCCAGAATGTCTTCGAGGTCCCTCCGAATGGCGTCGAGAGCGTAGCTTCCAGAGATGAGACGTTCAGATGCGTTGGGAATTTTAAGAGGGGTCGCTTTGGCGGCATCTGCCTCTTCCTCAGTGAGGTGGCCGAAGTAGACCATTCGATTTAGGACGGTGTCGCGCTCGAGTTGGGCGGCTTTTGGAAAGCGGAAAGGAGAGAGTCCATTAGGAGCGCGAATGATGCCCGCGAGGAGGGCGGCCTCGGAGAGGTTCACTTGGCTGGCGGACTTTCCGAAATAGGTCCTAGCGGCTGATTCGACACCCATGATGGATCCGCCCCAGAAGATGCGGTTCATGTAGTGTTCCAGAATCTCGTTTTTGGAATAGCGTGACTCAATCCGGTGGGCGATTGCAATCTCGAGCGCCTTACGGTGTAGGCTAAGAACTATGCCGTGACTTTTTTTCTTGAGGGCAAAGGAGTTCCGGGCGAGCTGCATCGTGATGGTAGAGGCACCTTCACCTTTTCCGCGGGTTACAGCTCGGTAGATCGAGCGGACGATTCCGCGGAAGTCTACCGCGCCATGCGACCGGAAACGGCCGTCTTCTCGGGCGATAAGAGCGTTTACGAAGAGGGGGGAAACTTCATCGTAGGTGATGAGGTGACGATTTTTACCGTGCAGAAATCCAATTTCCTGACCCTTAGGATTTTTCAGGATATTGCCATGGCGATCGAGGATTTCAGTGCGTGCGGGCATTTCAGCCACTTGCTTGAGGTCATAGGTTGTCGCAAGGATGTAGTAGAAGACTGCGGAGAGCAGTCCGCCGCTTAGGCCTAGAAAGGCAGCGGAGAGAGCGAGCCGGAGAGGCCAGCGCAGCGGGGCGGGGAGCCCGCGGGTGAACCAGTTAATGAGAATAAAGGGGGAGAAGAAGAACTTCCGCGCGGTGAACTCGGGCGCTTCCACCGCCTTCTTCTTGCTACTCGCGCGCTTCTTGGTCGGTTTCTTCTTTCGGGGACTTTCGCGGGAAGGCATCGGGTGGGAGGTTAGGTGTCGATTGAGCGAAGTCCAAGGCCGGACTTCTCTAGATATTTTACGAAGGAGATCTCTTGCAGAATTTCTAAACAAAGGGATCTTCTTTCTACGATCTACCTACCGACAATGAAAATTCTTCTCACCCTCCTCTCTCTAATCGGGATCCAGCTTGCAGGAGCGCTGCCAGCTCTCGAGAGCCTGAGCGATTTGCGTGCTATTCAGGGGAGAATTCAGGAAGTAGTGGCCGAAACGACGCCCGCTACCATTTCTCTTCTTTCACCGGAGATCGGAGCGGCGGGTAGCGGGGTGATTGTTTCGGAGGAGGGTCTCATTTTAACAGCGGCTCATGTCGTCGCCGGAAGCTCCGAGATGGTCGTCATCTTCCCAGACGGGCGAGAGGAACGGGCGAAGGTTCTGGGCCAAAATCATACTCGTGACGCGGCCATGGCGCAGCTGCTTGGGGATGGGCCGTGGCCCTTCGTCGAGATGGGCGATTCACAATCCTTAAAAACCGGTGATCTCGTGGTGGCGATGGGTCATCCAAAAGGTTACGATCCGACCCGCCGCCCGCCGGTCCGCTTCGGGCGCGTGATGACAAAAGATGAAACTGATTTTATCACGACTGATTGCACCGTGATCGGTGGCGATAGCGGTGGTCCGCTTTTTGATCTCGATGGGAAATTGGTCGGGATCCATTCCCACATTCACATAAAAGCGACTGCTATCAATCGGCACGCTGGGCTGAGCGGGTTCAAAAAATCGTGGGACAAGATGGAAAAGGGCGAAGTCTGGGGGCTTTTAGGGAGCGGTGGTAATGGGCTCAGCCGCCCCGTCATCGGGGTGGTTCTTGAAGAAGGTGATACCAGTCTGACGGTCATGGGACTGCCCCCGGGTTCTCCTGCGAAAGAGGCGGGAGTAAGAAAGGGGGACGTTATCATTTCGATCGATGGCATAGCGGTGAGCAGCTCAGACGACCTTCGTCTTTTCCTCATCGACCATCAACCTGGAGACGAGCTTTCGCTAATAATAAAGAGGAAGGAAGAAATGATCTCGCTCAAGGTCACCCTCGCCGGACTTCGCGGATTCTAACCCAGCTCGTTTATCATGAGATCCATTCTTTCCCTATTTTTTGCTTTCACGCTTTCCTCGCTCGGGCAGCTGGTTCCCGCCCAGATTCCAGAGGCGGATCGCCGCATTACTGAAAAGCAGGCCGGCCAGTTTTTCCGAGCGATCCGGGCCGTCACAGGTGAAGCGAGTAAGGTTGTCTTTAAAATTTACTCCTTCCGAAATCACATTGGTTACGGGATATCGGTAGGGCAAGGGCGACTGCTCGCAAAGTGGAGCGAGGTCGCGCCCCGCCGCCAGCTCGCCATTCTTGATCCTACCTCAGGGGTGAAGCCGGTCGAGATTATGGGAGCCTATCCCGACTACGATCTTGTTCTTTTAAAGGTCGATGACCTTCTTGCTCCCGCTGCGCAGTGGGAGGATGACTCCGAGCTCCCGGAAGGTTCGCTGCTCGCGGCAGTGCGACCCGATGCCGAGGCGGCAGGGATCGGGGTGAAGAGCGTCGCTGCCCGGAGCCTTCGCTCCGCCGACCAAGGATTCTTGGGAGTGCAGATCGATCCACGGACCTTAGGCGCGGGGGTTGAGATCAATGCGGTGGTGAGGGGCTCGGCGGCCGCGGAGGTGGGCCTCCAGCAGGGGGACGTTATTCTCGAGATTGAGGGCCAGCGCGTGAAGGGCTTTCAAGAAGTCTCGACTCGCTTAAGGCGGCTCAGAGCTGGGGAGACGCCTGAAATCCTCATTGCTCGGGGCGGCAGCGAGTTCTCGGTCTCACCGAAGCTGCAAGGCTCGCAGGATCTTAAGCAGCCCGAAACTTTGACGCTGAAGAAAATGAACGAGGGAAGTGGTCGAGCTAACCGAGTGCGGGACGACTTTTCGATCGTTGTCCAGTCTGACATGGAACTCTCGGCTGTCGATACCGGCCTTCCTGTCGTCGATTTAGAAGGGCGCATTATCGGGATGGTTATCGCCCGTGCAGGCCGGATAAGCACCTTGATTCTCCCGGGAAGCGAGATCAGCGAGCTTCTGAAAACGGAGCCTTATAAGCTTGAGGAGCCGCTCCTTAGAACCGGGCGCTAAGCTATTCGTGCTCGTTCCGTGGTGCTTGTCCGAAGAGGCGCTCAAGCGCTTCAGCGGGCGGGACGTCTTGGTAAAGCATGCCGTAAACGACGTCGATGATCGGTGTCCGCACTTCTGCTTTACGGGCCGCTTCGTAGATCGACTGGGTGTTTTTAACCCCCTCGGCTACCATTCCAAGATCGGCGACCGCCTGCGCAACAGTCTTCCCCTCGGCAAGGGCGAGGCCGATGCGATGGTTCCGCGAATGGGGCGAGAAGCAGGTAGTGATGAGATCACCAAGGCCCGAGAGCCCACTGAAAGTTTCGACATTTCCCCCAAGTGCAACGCCTAAGCGGGTCATCTCGGCAAGACTGCGAGTGACGAGCGCGGCGATGGCGTTATCGCCAAGCTTGAGGCCCGTCGCGACTCCGGCGGCGATCGCAAAAATATTTTTTAGCGCTCCGCCGAGCTCTACTCCTGCGATGTCCTCATTCGTGTAGGCGCGGAAGCGATCGTTTGAAAATAAAGCACGCAGGCCCTCGCCCACGTCATGGTCAGCGCAGGCGATAGTGGCCGCAGCGGGAAGTTGATGCGCGATCTCTTCAGCGTGGTTTGGCCCGGAGAGGACGGCGACGGGATTGTCCGGTGAGGAGTCTGCGATAACCTGCGACATGCGCTTGCCTGACTCGCGCTCGATCCCCTTAGCGCAAGAAATAAGGGGGATGGTAGAAGAGAGGGAAAGGGTCGCAATGAGTTCGGCTGTCTCGCGGATGGCTGAAGTCGGGACGACAAAGAGGATGACGTCAGCGTCCACCGCCGCTGCGGGATCAGAGGTGGCGGTGATACGGTCTGAAAGGGTGACCCCAGAGAGATAGCGCGAGTTGCCACGGCGCTCATTGATCTCAGCTACCACCGGCCCGCGCCCCAGCATCGTCACTTGCTCGACCTTCTGGGCGAGAAGTTGAGCTAGTCCGGTGCCCCAAGAGCCGCAGCCAATAACGAGAGGTTTTTGATAAATTAGGCTCATTGGTGGACTTCTCCTTTCCTTTTTGAGCCGATCTTACTTTCGGTTCCCACCCGGAGTCGGCTTATGTTTCCGCGGTGCTTCCAGATCGCCATGACTCCTGCAATCAGGGCGAATAGAAAAAGGGGTTTGTTCCAAGTTCCGTCATCCATTTTCCCATGAAACCATGAACCCCAAAGGGTGAGAAGAGGAAGGGCGGCCGCACCAGCTATGCTTCCCACAGAGACGTATCTCGTAATCGTGGTGACGATGATAAAGATGAGAACCAGCACGACCACGCCCATCGGCATCAAGGCTGCCAAGGCGCCGCCGGAAGTGGCAATCCCTTTCCCACCCTTAAAGCCAATCCAAGGCGAGTAATTATGCCCCATGATGCTCGCGAAGGCCGTCACAACCGGAACGATCTGAGAAAGGAGACGTTCGCTCACCGTGAATCCGGCGTTCCAGCGATCGAGGAAGGGGAGGGATACCGCGACCGATTCACCGGCGATGCGGGAGAGATTTACCGCGATCACGACCGGGACAAATCCTTTTAAAAAATCTAACAGAAGGCAAAAGATCCCCGGTCCTTTCCCGAGGGTGCGAAAGACATTCGTAGCGCCGATATTGCCCGAACCGTGCTGACGGATGTCGACCCCCTTGAGCTTGCCGAGAAGGAGGCCGAAGGGGATGGAACCCAGCAGAAAGCCGAGGAAAGGGAGAAGCCAGATCATTATTTTACCCGGCGAATGGACTCGATCACGATGGGCGTAATCGGGACATTCTGATGAGGGCCCGCGATAACTTTGCCCGTGAGCGCGATGCTGTTCATGTATTTCGTGTCTGTATTCACTCCCTTTATTTTATTAACGACATCCATCCCAGCGGTGACTTTTCCGAAGACGGCGTAACCTCCATTTGCCGGGTAGTCTAGGCTGCTGCTGTTATCTCCCACGTTGATGAAAAACTGAGAAGTCGCGCTATCGAGATCTGATGTGCGCGCCATCGCGATCGTGCCTAGTGAGTTGCTGAGGCCATTCTGACCTTCATTTTTGATTGGGTCATCATTTGCTTTCTCAGTGGGAATACCGTCCTTCAAGGTGAAGCCTCCGGTCTGAATCATGAAGCCATCGATGACCCGGTGGAAAATGACGCCATCGTAGAATTTTTCGTCGACGTAGCTCAGGAAGTTTTTCACTGAGATGGGGGCATTTTTGCCATCAAGCTCTAGCGTGATATCGCCCTTTGAGGTCTTCATTAAGACGTCGACTTTTTCAGGAACGACAGGCACCTCGGGAGATTCTTGCCCCGCTTCAGGCAAGGTTTTTTTCTCGGCTTGGCAAGAAGCGAAAAGGAAGATGGGGAGTAGAAGAAACTGTTTCATGTGGGAGTGAGAATAGTGGAAGTGAGCGGACTGGCAAGTTTAGTGGGCTTGCAACCAATCGCTCCCGAATCCGGTGTCAATGCGCACCGGGACGTCGAGTGGGAGCGGAAGGGCAGTTTCCATGGCGCTTACGATCATCGGAGTCAGCTCGTCTTTTTCGTCGTGGTGGAGATCGAAGAGGAGTTCGTCGTGAACTTGAAGGATCATTTTCGACTTTTTCTTCGCAAGGAAAGCTTGGATGCGAATCATGGCTAATTTGATCATGTCTGCCGAGGTTCCTTGGATGGGGCTGTTGATGGCGGCGCGCTCCGCATTCGCGCGGATACTGGCGTTCCCGGAAGTGATGTCCTTCATGTTCCGTCGGCGTCCGGTGAGGGTTTCGATGTAGCCCTGCTTCCGCGTCTTTTCGATGGTGTCATCCATGAATTTCTTAATTGCGGGATACTCCTGAAAATAGGTCTCGATGATCTCGCTAGCCTCGCCCCGTGGAATACCTAAGCGTTGTGAAAGTCCGAAGGCGGAGATGCCATAGATGATCCCGAAATTGACCATCTTCGCCGTCCGCCGCATTTCGGGTAGGACGTCATCGAGGCAGACTCCGAAGACCTTCGCCGCGGTCGTGCGGTGGATATCGACATCATTTCGGAAAGCCTCGATCATGGTAGGATCACCGGAGAGAGAAGCCATCACGCGCAGCTCGACCTGCGAGTAGTCCGCCGCGAGGAGGATGAAGTCGTCCGCGCGGGGAACGAAGGCCTTACGCAACTCGCGCCCGAGTTCCGAGCGGACCGGAATATTCTGAAGATTCGGATCGCTCGATGCGAGGCGGCCAGTGCTGGTCAGGAGCTGATGAAGATTCGTGTGAACGCGCCCGGAATGAGGCGCTCGGTGGCTCGGGAGGGCATCGACGTAAGTCGACTTAAGTTTCGAGGCCTCACGGTAGCTTAAGATCTCAGCCACGATCGGATGAGCCGCGGCGAGGCTGGAGAGAGTCTGCTCATCAGTCTTGAACTGACCTGTCTTAGTTTTCTTCGGCTTTTCGACCAGCTTCATTTCGCCGAAGAGAATCTCACCGAGCTGCTTAGGCGAATTGAGATTAAATGGCCGCCCGGCCGCTTCCGCGATACTTTTGCTGAGAGTTTCGAGTCGCGCGGCGAGATCCTCGCCGACCTGATCGAGGACTTTTTGTGAGACGGTGATGCCCTCGGCTTCCATCGCGACTAGAATGGGAAGGAGAGGGGACTCGATCTTTTTAAAGACGTCCAAGAGCTTCTCTTCATGAAGCTTTTTCTCAAGAATCTCGGCAAGCTGGTAGGTGACATCGGCGTCCTCAGCGGCATAGTCCGCGAGCCTATCGGTGGGGATTTTTGAGGGATCGATATCGCCTTTGGCCGCCTTCTTTTTAGCGGCCGCGGAGAAAAGGTCGTCCTCATCCTCGAGGCTCTCCGCGAAGAGGTCTCCGAGCTTGATGGGCGTGTAGCCAAGGAGTGATTCGGAGAGGTAATCCATGGTGTGCTTCTGCTCAGGCATTACGAGCTGGTGCGCGAGCATGGTGTCGAAGAAGGGACCTTCCGGGATGACCCCGTGGGACCGCAGAATGTGAAGGTCGTATTTGAGATTATGCCCGATCTTTATCTTGGAAGAGGCGAAGATCGGCTTGAAGCGTTCAAGAGCCTCGGCCTCGACATACCAAGCGGCGTCGCTTTTGGTCGAAAAGGCGATTCCTAACAGCTTGGCCTCGAAGCGATTGAGTGAGGTCGTCTCGACATCGAAGCAGAACGACTCCGCCTTTTCCAGCTCCGCCAAGAGCTCGACGATCTCCTTTTCGCTTTGAGCAAAGCGATAGTTCTTTTTGAGATCCGTGCGTGTCTTCAAGCTTTCGAAGACGGGTTCTGCTTCGGCACCTTTGGGAGACTCTCTCTTTTTCTCTCCTCCGAAAAGCCGCTTGGTGAGGGAGCGGAATTCATACTCCTCGAAGAGTGGCTTGAGCGCCTTTTCATTCGGCTGATCGAGAATAAAATCCTCGAGCGTCTCTCGGATCGGGACGTCGAGAATGATGGTTGCGAGCTTTTTGGAGAGCTTCGCCTGCTCAGCGAAATTGACGAGATTCTCCTTCTGTTTTCCTTTTAACTTTGAGGTGTTAGCCAGAATCCCCTCAACCGAATCATATGCCGCGATGAGTTTTTTCGCTGTTTTTTCGCCGATCCCGGGCACGCCAGGGATGTTATCTGAGGCATCGCCCCAGAGACCGAGAATGTCGATGACCTGGGTTGGCCGCTCGACCTCCCATTTCGTCTTAATTTCATCCAAACCAAGAACCTCATGATCGGATCCCTGTCGGCCCGGCTTCCACATATAAGTGCGCTCATCGACAAGTTGCGCGAAGTCTTTGTCGGGTGTCACCATGTAGGTTTCGACCCCGCCTTCTTTTTCGTATCGGTGGGCGAGGGTTCCGATGATGTCATCAGCCTCGAATCCGTCTAAAACGAGAACCGGAATATTGAATGCTTCGCAGATTTTCTTAACCTCTGGAATTGCTTTGGCGAGATCTTCAGGCATCTCCTCGCGCTGGGCCTTATAATCGGGATATAATTGATGCCGTGGTGTCGCCGCCGAAGTGTCAAAGGCGACCGCCAAGTGAGTTGGGGTCTCCTTTTCAATGATCGTGAGCAAGGTGTTAGTGAAGCCGAAGATCGCCGAGGTATTGATTCCCTTAGAGTTGGTGATGGGATTGCGAATGAGAGCAAAATGGGCGCGGTAGACGAGAGCCATCCCATCGAGAAGGAAAAGGCGCGCATTCTGAGGGTCGGACATGCCGTAGCCTTTCGCTTCCACCCCCAAAGGTCAAACTGTCTTTGGTAGATGACAAATCGGCGACAGGGCGGTAGTTTCTCTGCGCACCACCTTCACTGGCCGATCTTTATGAAATATCTTAAACTCGTCGTTGTTCCTCTCGTTCTCTACCTCGTAGGCACCATGGTCGGCCCCCTCATCGGGTCTTTTTTGGTGAGCGAAGCGCAGGAGGATACCAGTCTTCAGCGAGACGTTAAGGTGAACGATATGGTCTTTCCGGTGAATCTCGCCGAGATGCGTGACGCTGAACTTCCCCAAACGCTCAAAACGATCGGTCAGATCATTCTCCCAGCCGTATCAGGTGATGGCTCCATGACGATCCCTCCGGGCCGCACGGTAAAGCTTCTCAATCGTAACGAAAAAATGCTTATCATCGAGACAACCGATGGCTTGGCAAAAGGTGAAGTCGAAGTTTCGCAAACTGATATCTTTGAGAGTATCGGCCGCCAAATGATGGAGGAGGCGATCGCCTCGGCTGCCTCGGCCTCGGGCAATGCTCCAGCTCCAGAGAAAGCGTCGGCGGCTCCTCCTACTGCCTCGCCTCCTGCAGTTCCCGCAGCCAAGCCGGAAACCCCCGTTCTCGCAGCCGTTGTCGATCCCGTGCCAAGCTCGGAACCAGAAAGGACCGAGCCCGTCGCCGAGCCGGAACCAGTCAGCTCGGGGCCTCTCGATGAAGAGGGGATTGTTGCCGCGATGAAGAAAAGCGTCGCCGATGGTGCCGTGAAAGAATTTAAGGTCGATCAAGTAGAGGCTTGGAAAGCAGCCGAGGAAGAAGACTTCGCCGGGGAAAAATTTCAAACGGGATTGGCCGCTTACAAGGCGGAAACCATTTTTGGAGTAAAGACGGTGCAGGCCAAGGCACTCATTAAAAATGGCAAAGTCTTTAAGTGGGTCTATGCCAAAACAGGCATGGAGATCCGCTAAGGCTGATCGACTTCATCAAAGAGGTCGGGATAGGCGGCGCGGGCAGCCCCAAGCGAAAGTTCGTAGATCTCCTGACTGGTAGACATCTCAAGGGCCTGAGAGGCGAGAAGCTGGCAGTCTTTAAAATTGAGCGAGATCAGCGCCTTTCGCACCGGGGCGAGGTCATGCGGTCCCACTGAAAGTTCATTAACCCCAAGCCCTACTAAGAGGGGCGTGAGACTGAGATCGGCAGCCATTTCACCACAGACCCCGGTCCAGATCCCAGCGCTCTCGGCTGCTTCGGTCGTCATTTTAATGAGCCGAATGACCGATGGGTGGGATGATCGATAAAGCTTCGCTACACGGTGATTAATGCGATCAACCGCTACGGTGTATTGAATAAGGTCGTTGGTTCCGATTGAAAAAAAGTCGACCTCTTTGGCGAGTTCCTTAGCGACAAGAGCGGCCGATGGAATCTCAATCATGGCCCCGATTTCAAGCTCGCGGTCAAAGTCCATTCCCTCCGCTTCAAGCTCGTCCATGCACTCGCTCATAAGGCGGCGACACTCCCGCATCTCAGTCATTCCCGAAATGAAGGGAAACATAATCCCCAGCTTTCCGTGGGCACTGGCTCGCAAAATGGCGCGGAGTTGTTCCTTAAAAATATCCTGTCGGTCTAGCGAGACGCGAATGCCACGCCACCCGAGGAAAGGATTAGGCTCGGGCTCGGTGAGAGGTTCGGCAGACAGTTTGTCTCCGCCGCTGTCGAGAGTCCGCACGATCCCCTGATGAGGGGCGACCCCGGTGGCCAGTTCTCGATAGACTTTCTCCTGTGCGTTCTCATCCGGCATCTCGGACGTCGATGACTCGACAAGGAAAAACTCGGTGCGGAAAAGCCCGACGCCCTCGGCGCGATTGTCCCTTACCATGCCGAGTTCATGGGTAAACTCGATGTTTGCCGAGAGAGTAATGTGACGCCCATCGACCGTCGTGCTCTCGATGTCCCGAAGCTTCTCGATGGCTCGTCGCGCACTTGCCCGCTTATCCGCGAGCACTTGATATTGAGCTGTTGTCTCTGGCGAAGGATAGAGGATAAATTTACCGGAATAGCCGTCAAGAATGACTGGAGCAAGTGTCGTGCTCGCGAGCACCGCGCCATCAAGCCCGACAATCGCGGGGATCCCCAGCGCGCGGGCTAGGATGGCGGTGTGCGAGTTGACGCTTCCCGCCTCGGTGATGAAGCCTAGCAACTTTTCCCGGTCCAGCGATGCCGTGTCGGAGGGGCTGAGGTCGTAGGCCACGAGAATGCGTTGGTAGCCAGGCTCAACGATCCCGACGTCACCCGAGAAGTTTCGGAGAACCCGTTGGCAAACGTCCTCGATGTCAGCCGTTCGTTCTCGGAGGTAGGGGTCTGCAACCCGACGCATCGCTTCCAGAAAAGTCTGCATCACCGCGTAGAAACAGAACTCAGCATTCTGGAGGCGAGAATCAATCTCGGCATGAACCCGGGTCACCAAGCTGGCATCGCCAAGCACCATGCTGTGAGCTTCAAAGACGAGACTTTCTTCCCGGCCTGAGACTGACTCGATTTTTGATTGTAAAAGAGAGAGCTGCTCAAGCGTGATTTCTACGGCCGCATCAAAGCGGCCTTGCTCGGAAACGACCGCTCCGGGCGAGATCGGATAGACCTGAGGGGCGGAAAATCCCCGCGCCATTACTGAGACTGGTCCCATCGCGATTCCACGGGACACCGGGGTCCCGTAGATTATTTGCTCACGCGGGGACTCATTTTTCATCTGAAAGGGGAAGGTTGGATGAAAGATGGGAACTCGACCGATGAAGGAGCCTCAGAACCATCGTTCTAGTTCGCAACTGCCTCCTCGAAATCCCGCGAAATAAGCTCTCCGAGTGCCGTGAGCGCCTCGTCTGCCTGCTCGCCCTCAGCACTCACCGAAATAACGGACCCATGACCTGCGGCCAGCATCATAAGACCAAGGATACTCTTCCCATCTACCTCATCATCATCTTTTTCAACTCGGATATCACAGGGGAACCCATTCGCAATCTTTACGAACTGAGCGGCTGGGCGTGCGTGAATTCCGAGTTGATTGGTGATGGTGAAGTCCTTTTGTGGCATGAAAGAGAGAAATTCTGAGGTGCGGAGATAGTCTGATGGGATATCCCAGTTCGGAAAAGAACTTTCTTTTTTAGGAAAACGGGAAATCCCGGGACTTATTCATCAAAGTTGGTGCCCATTTTCTCCTGAAGGCGGCGGTTAAACTCATCGGCCATGTTAAATCCGACTCGCCGAAGTTGGAGGTCGAGCGCCGCAACCCCTACTAATCGAGCCGTATCCCGCCCCGGCGCAACCGGGATTTCCACAAAAGGAACATCCGTGTCGAGAATGCGGTATTGCTTCTGTTCCAATCCGAGGCGATCCACCTTGTTAAGGTCATCCTCGGGTTTGAGCTCCACGACGAGATCAAGTTTCTTCTCCGGCCTGATCGCCGAGAGACCATATAAATTAGCGACGTTGATGATACCGATCCCTCGCATTTCGAGATAGCCCCTAGCGAATTGCTTCGAGCGGGTGAGGAGTTCGCCGCCTTTCTGGGAAATATAGACGACATCGTCCGCGACCAGCGCAGCTCCTTTTTCGAGTAATCCGATCGCAGTCTCGCTCTTGCCTGAACCACTCAGTCCCATAATGAGAATTCCAATCCCCCGATAGTCCACCATGCAGCCGTGGAGCGTCGTCCGGGGGGCGAAGTCGCGCTCAAGTCGGATCGTGGCGTCATTGAGAAATTTCATCGTGGGCCGCTCAGAGCTTATCACGGCGACTCCCATCTCTCGCGCCACATCCATGAGCGACTGATCCAAGAGATGACCTCGAGCGATCACGATGCAGGGAATTCCCTGAGCGCAGAGTTGCGTAAAACGATCTAGGCAGACCTCAGGCTCGAGCGTCTTAAGATAGGAGACTTCTGAATTTCCGAAAACCTGAACGCGCTTGTTTGCGAAATAGGTGAAAAAGTCCGAGAGCGCGAGCCCGGGCCGATTCACCGCCGGCTCCTCAATGATGCGGTCTAACCCGACGACCGGGTGTTGCACGGAAAGTCCAAGATCATCGCCGTGACGCTCGATGAACTCCTGAACTGTGATGCTGCTAACATTCTTCCTCCGTCCTCCAGCTGCTGCCATGGCGTCACTCTAGACTCCGCCGCAGGGGGGTGAAAGAAAAAGGATGCCTCTCGATTGCGCTCTCGAGATGGCAACTTTTAGCATGATCCACTCAGCCCGATCGCAAGCAGCTCAACGTCCCGGCCTCCCGAACCCTGAAGGCGGCTCCAGTTCTTCAAGGCACCGGAACCCGGGCCATGAGCCGCTGAACCACGCTGTCAGTCGTCACGCCCTCTGCTTCCGCTTCGTAAGATAGCAGAATCCGATGTCTCAAGATCTCAGGAGCAAGATTCTTGATATCAGCAGGCGTGACAAAAGCTCGTTGCTCGAGAAAGGCTCGCGCCCGCGCGGCTAAGGCGAAGTTGATCGTAGCTCGAGGTGAGGCACCGGACTGGATAAGACTCTTCAATCCCGAATCAAAGACAGACGGATCACGCGTCGCCTGCACGAGGTCCACGATATATCCTCGCACCGCCGGATCGATGTAGATTTGATCAACGATGACGCGGGAAGCCGCTACCGTCGCGGTGTCGACGATCGGACGCGTCATTTCATTCGCCTTCGTAGAAGCCATGCGATCGAGAATCGCTAGCTCCTCCGCGCGATCAGGGTAATCGACAGTGACCTTTAATAAAAAGCGATCCAGCTGCGCTTCGGGGAGCTGATAAGTTCCCTCTTGATCAATCGGATTCTGCGTCGCGAGAACCAAAAAAGGATCGGGGAGGGGATAGCTCGTGTCCCCGATCGTCACCTGCCGTTCCTGCATCGCCTCGAGCAGGGCCGCCTGCACCTTAGCCGGGGCCCTGTTAATTTCATCAGCGAGAACGAGGTTGGCGAAAATCGGACCGAGCTTAGGGGCGAAAGTCTTCTCATCAGGATGATAGATGAGAGTTCCGATGAGGTCAGCGGGAAGCAAATCAGGCGTGAACTGAACTCGGGCAAACTTTGCCTGAATCGTCCCGGCCAAAGCGCGGATCGAGAGGGTCTTGGCCAATCCCGGCACTCCCTCGAGCAGAATATGGCCGTGGCTGAGAAGCCCAATCAGCAACTTTTCGACAAGGTTATCCTGACCGACGAGGACTTGCGAGATCTCCTGCTTAAGAGCGGGAACCCATTTACTGGAATCGGTTATTTGTTGTTGGAGAGCCTGTGGATCCATCGGTGCGCGAAGGGTGGCAAATTCCAGCGCTCATGAGAAAGAAAAACTCCCGAGCTCTTCCACAGCGTTCCAGCACAAGGTATTGCGGTTCGAATCAGGCGTAAATTGGACCGAGATACTAGAGATCGGGATGATGAAGCCGAAAGTCCGCCATATCCGATTACGCGGTGAACCACGTCGCAAAAAAGCACCCCCTCTCGGTGGGCGCGAATCGAGGCGGTTTCTCCCCCACAGCTCGCTGAAGTTCCGGGTTGGCACGGCATTGGATGGAAGGAGGATGAAATGGGTCATCGGCGAGAGTTCATCCCCGCCCTTAAAGAGCGAGGTTGCCTCCGGTCTTAAACCCATCTTTGCCGCCGCCGATCAAGCCTAAGCCGGAGAGCGACTCAGGGACGTCATTAAGACCTACCAAGAGACTCGAGTTAAGCTCGCTACATCGGCCGAGAAGTTCAACGAGCCAAATTTAAGAACCCTAAATTTCCACCGTCAGCAAAAGTCATCAGCTACTTTTACCGAAAAAAAATTGCGCGGCCCGGGGCACTTTTTTAATCATGGAGTCTCATGATCAATGACGCACTTTCTCGGCCTAATACCATTCTGGGCTCAAATTCTATCTTATAGTTTAAGTAACGGATCGCTGGACATTTTAAAAGTGGAAGTCACAGTTTCGCTTTGAATTTCTCCTCTATGGAACCTCCTAGCATCAAAGGTCACACCATCGAAGCCGTCATTGGGCAGGGTTCTGCCGGAATTGTCTATGAGGCGAGAAGGGATGACGGAATTCGGGTGGCGATTAAGGTGTTCGAGAGCATGAGTTCGAACTGCGCGCTAATCCGCAGTCGGATGAGTCGGGTGATGGATGGAGGGAACCAGAACGTGACGGTTCCGATTATAGCCGAAGCGCTCGATATCCGCCCGGGCTGCGTGGTGATGCCGCTTATGGCAGCGGTGTCTGATAGTGAGCCGCAGCGCTTCCTGCCGATGACCTTACAAGTTCATCTCGCGACCTACATGGGGACAGATGATGCGTGGGGTTTCGTGACCAAGCTTGCGGCACGCATTGCTGCTTTGCATACCGTCCGAGTTGCTCACGGAAACCTCAAGCCGGGAAACATTTTTATTGATGAGGAAGGGCTGCCACTTTTGGCAGATTATGCCAGCGGGCTCATGCCGGGAGTGCATCATCTGGACTTCAGCGACGCTCTTCTCTACGCTCCCCCGGAGCAACTTCACGAGCCAGATGGGTATCTCGAAGAGGACGGATATCGCTGGGACACCTACGCATTCGGCGTCCTCGCCTACCGCCTCGTCACGGGAAAGTTTCCGCGGTGTCATAGCGTCTTTTCGGCCGTCTGTCCGGCGGTCGGGGATCGGCAAAAGGCAGATATCGAAGCAGATTATGAGGGGATAGCGACCGGGCTTTACGAGGATGGAGCCTATGTTTGGCCCGATGAGCCTGCCGATTCTCGGGAGGAGAAAAGGCGTGAGATGATCGACTTCTGCCTGATGCTCGATCCCGATGGCCGACCTGCTGATATGCGGGAAGTCGCGCGACGATTCGACACCATCGATCAAGAAATAGCTGAGGAAGAATTTAAAGATGACCTCATCTCCAAAAGAAAGGCCGCCGAGCGCCGTCGACGCTTAGCGGGAGGCATGGCAAAGGCGAGCGCCGTAGTTGCTTTGGCCCTTGGTGGATTGTGGGCCTGGACCGAAGCGCGCCGCCAAATTGGACTTCGCCGTGCCGACCAAGAATTCGCCAATCATCGGTCGGAATCAGAACAGCTGATCTCCGGCTTGGAGGAGAACCTCCGCAAGGCGAAAGATTCTGAAAAACTCGCCCTCGGGGAGGCCGAGGCGCTTGCCCGGGGACTCGCTTCTGAGCAAGAAAAATCGCGAGCTGAACTCGCCTCCGCGCAGCTGACGAACGATCACCTTTTTCAATGGATTCTCGAGGAAGGCGTGACTGGCTATCCCGTGCTGGAAAAGAGAAGTGGAAGACTCGCCCTTCTGGCCCAAGAGATCTCAAAACAGCTGGAAGGGCTCGAAGAACGCCCGGGTTTAGAAAAAGAGGCTGACCTCTTGAGAATTCGTCGCGCCGAGGTCATTCTTGCCTCCGGGGATGAGAAGGCGGGCCTGCAAGCTCTTGAAGATGCCATCCTATCCGCGAGCTCAGAACTTGATGTTAAAATTGAGGCACGCGCGCGGCTTCGGCACCTCCTTCTCAGGATTGAGGATGGCAAAACAGACGTCGGCGAAGCGATTACGATCGCCGAGCAGACCCTTCTCAAGGCTTGGCCCGAGGATGGCCCCGAGAAGCTGAGAGGCGAAGCAGCGCTTCTCCTCGTCAAAGGTCGTGTCGCTGAGCGAGAGGAGGACAGCAAAGCGGCGCTGGGCCACTATCGTGAAAGTCTCAAGCGTCTCATTAAGCTTAACGACCAGTTTCCCGAGACCCCTGCGCTGCGCATGACCTTGGGGCGGGTCTACCTAGAATCTGCGCTCGCCGCAGAGGGCGGAGGTTCTCCAGAAGACGCGGCCGCGCTGCGGGCTAAAGCAGCTGAATCCTTCGTGAAATTAGCTGAGGGCACAAAGGAGAAAATTCCTGAAGTCGAGTATCAGATCGCCTCTGCGAATGCGGCCCGGGCCATCGCCGAATGGCAAAAAGGGAACACTTTCACGGCGGAAATTCTCGCTCGGCAGGGAGTCAGCCAGCTCACTAAAATAGCGCCCACGATGCCGGGCGACTTCCGCGTGGCGCGTGATCTCGCCGCTCAGCAGGGAATTATCGCAACCGCTCTCCGGGATGCGGGCCGCACTGCTGATGCTACCAAGCTTCTCACTAAAGCGATCTCTGGCATGGAGGCGGGGATTGGTGACTTCCCACGTGACTATCGTGCGAAATATCTCCTCGCCTCGCTGAAGTGGCAGCTTTCGGGAATCGTGGGACAAAAAGGTGAAACGGCCGAGGAAATCCGCCTCGGTAAAGAGGCGCGAGATCTTCTCAATCTCATTCTCGATGCCGATGCCAAGGTTCCACAGCCGAGAGCCGTGCGTAAATCTCTTGCCTATCTTTCCGGCGATCTCGGTCACTCAGCCGAGCTCTCTGGCCAGCGCGAGCTGGGAGTCTCCTTCCTTAAGGACGCACGGGTGCAGTGGGAACGACTCAAAAAAGAAGGGCCCTATGATGAGGAAGTTCTCGAAGGGCTCCTGTGGGTCAATCGACGACTCATCGGACTGGGCGAAAATTAAATCGCGCTCGCTCCTTGGGAGGACGCAAAAAAACCCCGAATCGACCTGCGAAACGGGGTTTTGTTGAAAGCAAGCAGAGCCGCTTAGCGATCCACGCGGGCGGAGCCTCCGCCGACAAGCTTAGCGACCTCATCACGGGTCACCATTGTGGTATCCCCAGGGGTGGTCATGGCAAGGGCGCCGTGGGCGGCACCCCACTCGACCGCCTGAGCGGCGTCGTTGAATTCGAGAAACCCGTATATGAGACCGGAGGCGAAGGAGTCACCGCCACCGACGCGATCAAAGATCTCGAGATGCTCGCGGTTAACCGAATTATGGAATTTACCCTCGTGCCAGACGAGAGCGGCCCAGTCGTTATCCGAGGCGCTGTGGACCTCCCGTAAGGTCGTCGCGGTAGCCTTGAAATTGGGAAAGGTCTCGACGGCTTTCTCGATCATCTTCTTGAAGTTCGAGATATCGATTCCGGTGATGTTTTCTTCATCGACGCCCTCGACCTCGAAGCCGAGACAAGCGGTGAAGTCTTCCTCGTTACCAATCATGACGTCGACATATTGGGCGATCTCACGGTTAACCTCTTGGCACTTCTTGAGGCCTCCGATGGACTTCCAAAGCGAGGGTCGATAGTTGAGATCATAGGAGACCATGGTGCCATATTTCTTAGCAATCTTACAGGCCTCGATGGTGAGCTCGGCATTTCCTTCTGAGAGGGCGGCAAAGATTCCTCCAGTGTGAAACCAGCGGACGCCGAGCGTTCCGAAAATATGCTCGAAATCAAAGTCATCTACGGTGAGCTGACTAGCGGCGGTGTGGCCGCGATCTGAGGTGCCCTTTGCAGCGCGCACGCCGTAGCCGCGCTCGGTGAAATTCAGCCCGTTCCGCGCGGCGACACCGAGACCATCGAAGTCAGCCCACTTGATGAACTGGGTGTCGACCCCGCCTTGTAGAACGAGATCCTCGAGGAGTCGCCCGACTTCGTTATCAACGAATCCGGTGAGGACGGCGGCCCGCTTTCCAAAGCAGCGGCGAAGGCCGCGAGCGACGTTATATTCACCGCCGCCTTCCCAAGCTTGGAAAGAGCGGGTGGTGCGGACACGGCCATCGCCAGGATCGAGGCGTAACATAATTTCGCCCATCGAAATGATGTCGTAGGCGCATTCTGAGGCTGGTTTGATATCTAGGGACATGGTGAAAAAGTGATGCTATTTGAGAAGACCGTTCGCACAGAGAACATCTTTGTCTCCCGCGAGAAAGTTGATCGCGTTATGGAGGCAGCGGTTGGCTTGGCGCTGGACCGACTCATGGGTGCGCGAGCCAATATGGCTCGTGATGATGCAGTTCGGCGCGCCGATAAGAACGTGATCTGGGGCAGGAGGTTCGGCATCAAGGACATCAGCACCGTAGCCACCGACCTTGCCGGACTTCAGCGCATCAGCCATCGCGCTCGTGTTCACGAGCTCGCCGCGGGCGCAGTTGAGAACGATGACGCCATCGCGCATCTCGGCAATCTTCGCGGCGTTAATCATGTCCTCGGTCTCTTCGTTGAGAAAGCAGTGGAGCGAGACGACATCCGAACTGATGAGGACTTCATTCATTGACTCACATTTTTTGACATCATATTCGGCGGCGAACGAGTCGTCGAAATAAGGATCAAAAGCGATGATGGTCATCCCGAAAGCCTTCGCGCGGATGGCGACTTCTTTACCGATGCGGCCGAGACCGAGGATGCCGATGGTCTTGCCCATGATTTCATTCCCAACCGGCTTTTTCCAGCCGGCTACCCACTCGCCGTTCTGCACCGCAACGGCATTCGATTGGATGTCTTTGGTAATTCCTAAGAGGAGGCCAAAGGTATGCTCGGCGACGGTGGTGTGGTTGACGCCCGGGGTGAAGAGGACGGGGATTTTTTTAGCGGTAGCATAATCGACATCGATCTTATCGAGGCCGATTCCGTATTTTGAGATCGTTTGAAGACGGGGGAGAGACTTATCGATCACAGCTGCGGTGATGGCGTCGTCACCGCAGAGGAAAACATCGAATTCGCCAGCGAGCTCCAGCATCTCTGACTCGGAGAGAGGGCCCCGGGCGCGGACGACCTCCCATTCCTGAGAGTTGAGGAGATCCTGATGGGTGCCAGGGGTGTCTTGGAATGAGGTAGTTGTTAGAAGGACGCGCTTGCTCATGTATTTGTCAGACAAACTGCTAGAGACTGGCGGATGACTTTGCAAAATAAAAATGGACATTGCCGAAATCCTGTCGATGGGGGATTGCAGATTGCCGATTCCGGCCTAGAGTTTCCCTTGATATGACATCGCGGATATTTCGGGGCTTGAGCGCAATCTTGGCGGCTTTTCTTTTCAGTCAGTGCGCCACCGTGCCAGGTTCTTTCGGGAGTGCGCGAGCAAAGACGCTGAAAAAGATGGGCTATGTCTCGCTACCTCTGCAAAAGGTGAGTGATGATGTCCGCTTCTCGGGGGTCTTCGATGTGAACCAAAAGCCGCTCCGCTTTCTTATCGATTCCGGGGCGAATAGCACTGATGTCGAAAGCAGATATGCCACGCAGGTCGGACTGAAGCGCGATAACTCGGTAAAGGTGATCACGCGGGGGGCGCTCGGGCGGGAAATTAGAAGCGGTCATGGCCGGGGCTCCCTGCGGGTGGGGCCGATGCAAGCCGATAATTTTCCATTCACGATTGCTCCGACCTCCAGCCGTGAAACTTCGACGAGCCGTTACGCAGGTCAAGTCGGGCTTGATGCTCTTGATGCTACGGGTGCCCTGATTGATATTCCGGGGGCAAGGATGTGGATCCCGGGTCGCTTTTTAAAAGGATCCGAACTCGGTAATCGGCGTTCACTCGGTTTTCAGCGGAGTTTGGGAAAAAAGGTTCTCCGCATGGGGCGGGCGGGTCGCCTTCCTCACCTCCTCCTCTATGGGACGCTATCTGGACGCAAGACGAGCTGGGTGGTCGATACCGGTGCTGAGATCTCGGTGATGGCGGCGGCGAGTTATGATCGCTTCGGCCTCCCGAGTCAGCCGACTAATTCCCGCATGGTCGATGCTTCTGGAGACCGTATCGCGCTCCGGCGGGGGCAGCTTAAGAATCTTCAATTCGGGGAGGTTAAAATTCGTCACTTCGACATCGCGATTGCTCCTCTTTCTGAAGTTCAGCAGTATTTCCGCGATCCCAGCGGGCGACCCGTCGATGGTATCCTAGGGATGGATTTTCTCACCAATGGTCAAGCGCTTCTCGACTCTGGATCGCGTATTCTTTACATGGGAAATCCCTAGGAGACAAGTGGCTGAATTACCTGCCGGGCCTGCCAACAGGCCTTGACGTTATGAACGCGGAAAAGGTGAACTCCTTTGACCATCCCTTGGACTAGAAGGGCGACCGTTCCGGCATCGCGGTCCGTAGGATCCGGCTGATCAAGAACGTCTCCGATGACGGTCTTGCGACTGATCGGGAGGAGGATCGGGCAGTTGAATTGATGAAGTTGGTCGAGCTCGCGGAGGACGAGAAGATTGTCCTCTCGCTGCTTCGCAAAATCGAGGCCTGGGTCGATGACGAGCTGCTCCATCGTCAGCCCCGCGCTGAGGGCGAGATCGATTTTTTCTCGGAAGAAAGAAGTCATGGAACCCATCAGGTCGGGCCACCGCTGATGAGTGTGGGCCACCTTCGGATCGCCTACCGAATGCATGATCAGAAGGGGGACCTGATGCTCGGCGCAGATCTTGGCATTTCGCTCGTCCGGCAGCGCGGACATGTCATTGATGAGGTCAACATTATCCCCGATGACCTGCTCGATCACCTCTGGTCGCCAGCTGTTGATTGAGAGGAAGCAGGGCCCAACTTCCGCGATTAGCGAGGGCCAACGGTCAAGAAATGAGCGCAGTCGCCGCACCTCTTCATCGATCGAGATCGCCTCGCGGTTCGTGCGGGCGGACTCGGCCCCGATATCGATGACATCCGCGCCATCTTTGATCTGCTGCCTAGCGAGCGCGATGGCGCAGGCTGGATCTAGCGTTCCGTCTCCGGAAAAGGAATCGTCGTTAATATTGACGATCCCCATCAGTAAGGGTGAGCGAGGAAAAGTGACCTCTTTTGCGGGAAAGCGGAGAGTCACGGCGCAGTGAGTGGCTTGCCATTGTCCCTAGGCGTGAGTCCCAGAATAAAGGGAGCGGCGGTGGTGGCCCACTGCTCGGCACCGGGGTAGCTCTCGGCTTCTTCCCCCCAGCACTTTTGAAGCATCTCGGTGTTGATAACCCCGGGATTGAGCGCGACCGTGCCGATGTTTTCCGGGAGTTCTTGGGAGAGCGCTTGATTGAGTCCCTCGATGGCCCACTTTGTTGCGCAGTAGGGTGCGACATCCGGGGAGCTTGAGCGGCCCCACCCGGAGGATAGATTAACGATCATTCCCGATTCATTCGAGAGCATGAGAGGGACGAGGTGGCGGATGATGTTAGCGACGCCGTTAATATTGATCGCGGTGAGCTGGTTAAATTCTTCTGCAGAAACCTGCCAAAGGGGAGCGGGAGAATTAACAATGGCGGCGTTGTTGATTAAGAAATCGGGCTCGCCAGCGGCAATGAGGCCTTCGTTGACAAAGTCTTCCACGCTGCCCTCATCCGAGACGTCGCAGGCCATAAAGAAACTGTCGGGAAACTCCTCACGCAGGCGCTGAAGTTCGATTTCATTTCGCCCGCAGCCGACGACGACGTGCCCGCGCTCAGTGAATTCAGGGACGAGGGCACGACCTAGTCCGCTGGTGCAACCGGTAAGCCAGATAATCATGAGCGGGAGGATAGGGGAGAGGGCACACTTGCCAATTCTAGCTTCCGAATAATTCGGTGCTCACTGAGGAGGGTGTTTCTTTGGCTTCCACGGCATCCTCCCGGGGGACGGAAGGGAGGGGGGCGACCACTCCGGCCGGCATCGGGAACTGGCGCTCGTAGATCCCGGGCGAGCTTTCGTTCGAATTCTTATACGAGTCCCGCACCATTTCCATTTTCGCATCGAGATTATCGATGTAGTGGAGGGCGTGCGCTTCGGGCGTCCGAGGGAGCGTGGGGGAGCCGAACTCGTGGGTGCCGTGATGGGAGGCCACGAGGTGGAGGAGGTGAAGGCGCACGTTCTCAGAGCTCGGTTCTAGGTCCTTCCACGCGTCGAGGGCAAGTTCTCGCCAGAATTTATTAACGAGCTCCAGCCCCAGCGGGATGTGGCCCATCATCTCGCCGTGGAGAGTCTGGAGTTGGTTAAATCCGCTTTCGGGATAGCTGTTTTCCCAAAGTTTCCCGCAGTCGTGAAAGAGGACTCCAGCGATGATGAGGTCGCGATTAAGCTCCGGATAGACCGGGTGAAGGGCGAGGGCCGAGCGCATCATCTGCGCGACGTGCTCCACCAGTCCGCCGCGCCGCGCATGGTGATTTTTCTTCGCGGCGGCAGTGCGCCGGAAGCGATCACCAAATTGGGAGATGAAGTTATCGCAGAGCGCCTTAAGCCGAGGATCGGCGAGGTCTGCGAGGGCGTCGAGAATAACGGCCCAATCGGTATCTTGCTTCGCTCGGGTGACGGGATCTCCCGCCAAGAAATCATTTCTCTCATCCTCATTCAGGAAGCGAAATTTCCAGCCTTTTCCATCGATGCCATATTGATTTTTAGTCCACTCGCCATGGAAGCTGAGGAAAGTCTCGGGATCGATCTCGAGCGAGGCGTCCCACTGAGGATGATTATTCCAGAGCTTAAGCGTGATCCCGCCGGTGGCATCCGCGATGGCCCATTCCCGGTAGGGTTTTCCGCCCTTCGTCTCGCGCTCTTTGACACTCTGAAGCTGTGCTGAAAAGGCGGCCTCAAGAGGGGCCTCGCTGGTGGTCTGAAGAAGATCGCTAATCGTCATGGTCTAACAAAGACGGATCATGTCTTTGACCGCTTGTTTCCAAAGAAAAAAAAGTCCCCGCTTAGAGTAGCGATAGTTCTCCTCATCAGCCGACTCGATGATTCCTTCCTCGAGGTTGTAGCTTGTTTGGCGCTCCATTTCCATCTCGATGGCTTGCACGATATCGTCCGGGTCAGGGATTTTTAAATCGCTCTCTTTAAGCTGAAGCTTTTCGAGATGCTCTTCATGATCGTGGAAGACCATCGGAAAGCGGTTCTTCTCACACGGCAGGTGCAGCCAGCTTGACTCCGGTGCGTGCTTAAGCATCGGAGAGAAGGGGTAGTTCGTGGTATGGACATGGCGACCGTCCGCCGAGCGGCAGCAGACCGTGGCAAAGGCGAAGGCGACATTGCCATGCTCGCACAGGCAGACGGTAGCAATCGCGCGCGCCTCGGGGTGCCAGAAGATTCTAAAATACTGCTGCATCCCAGCCCAATCCCAGCCGCGATCAGCGACATGCTCGAAGTCCGCCTCTTCGATCTCCTCGATCATACGCGAAGCGTTCGGGTAGTAGTCCTCGACTGGCGGATTTTTCAGATCGAGTCGATTTTTTTTGGGAAGCTTGAGATGCCTCACCCTCTTAAGCAGATCGATCCACGGGATGAAGAACCAAAGGATCAGGCCCAAGACCCCTGCCCACCAGCAGCCGAAAATGAAGTAGCAGGCTAAGGCCGAGCTGACGAGAAAAGTGAGCGCGCCGAGCTTTCTCAAGAAGATCGTCCGGCAAGATCGCAGCGCGAAGCCGATGATCAGAGTTGATAAGACGATTAAAAATTCACGCATAGGTCGGTCGATCCCGTCTTTCGTTTACCGGTAGCGGAAGGTGACGCTGATTTACGGAAATTTCCACCGCTTTTCTCGGGAAGCTTGCAGGCGGCTTGTTAACTCTTAGTTTTGCGAGATGGCGATCGAACCTTTTCAGAACATCTGGCCCACTATCGATGACTCCGCTTTTGTCGCAGCCAGCGCTGATGTGATCGGAAGGGTGGCGCTGCATCAAGACTCCAGCGTTTGGTATAATGCCACCCTGAGGGGCGACATTAATGAGATCGTGATCGGGCCCGGAAGTAATGTGCAGGATAATGCCGTGGTCCACCTTGCGGACGACTTTGGCTGCTATGTCGGAGAACTCGTCACCGTAGGACACGGCGCCATTATCCATGCCTGCACGATCCGAAATGAAGTGCTCGTAGGAATGGGTTCTTGCGTGCTTGATGGGGCCGTGATCGGCGAGCGCTCTATCATTGGCGCAAATTCCCTTGTCACCGGGGGCACCATCATCCCTCCTGGCTCGCTCGTTCTGGGAAGTCCGGCGAAGGTTGTCAAAACCCTCGACCTGAAGGCGCAGGGTGAGATTAAAAAATGGGCGGAAAAGTATGTCAAAAACTCCCGCTCTTTTAAGGAACGACAGTTTTAGTAAGATCGATACTGGCTATTTCGAGCAGAAGAATCGAAGCTTCTCCCAGATGAATGATCTCGTCCGCGTCGAACCCATTGCCCTTCTTCCAACGCAAGCGGGCTGTGCGGTTTTTCTGGGGAATGGGACTAAGGTGATCGTCTTTTACATCGACCCCTCTATCGGAGCATCGATTAACGCGGTTCTTGCCAAGACAAAGCCGCCGCGTCCTCTCACACACGACCTTTTCACGCAAACTCTCGAGGCCTTCGGCGCCGAAGTTCTCCACACCACGATCGTCGAGGTCGAAGGCGAGGTCTTCTTCTCGCGGCTTTTTATTAAGGCAGAAAATGAGATTATGGAGCGAAAGATTGTCGAGTTGGACGCTCGTCCCAGTGACTGTATCGCGATGGCAGTGCGCCAGAACGCCCCCATCTTTGTCGTGCCGGAAGTCTGGTCCGAGCTTGAAGATGTCAGTGAGACCTTGAATGAGTTGCGGAGCCAGCCAAGCGAGTCAGGGGGATACGGACTCGAGTCTGAATGAGCTAGAGAGCCTACCAAAAGAGGGGTTGCGGGGATGGGAATGCCGATTACCGTGGCTCCGTAATGAGTGCAAATAGCATCCCTCTACCCAACTACCTTCGGGAAGAAATTCTTCTCAATCCCGAAAAACGCGACTTCCCCCACTTCGATCTTAAGCGCCTTCTCGAGACGGTTTTCAAACCCACCCAAGGCTGCAAAGTCTGCGTCCTGATCGACTTCGATGAGCCTCAAGGCCTTTTAAAAGATTTCTCCTTTCTCAAAGAAGAGGGCTTTGAGGTTCAGAAGAATGCTCACAAGTATTTCTACGAAGGACTTAAAGAAGGTGTGATGGCCGAGCTCGGAATGTCCGGCGGGGAGATGTTCGCCTACAAATGCACCAAGGGTTCTAATCTCGATCTCGATGACGAAGTTTACGACACCGATGGCAATGAACTCTCTCTCGATCGCGATCTTTACCCGAACTACGACATCATCCTCTGTATCTCAACCTTCTCTGCGACCGCACCGCTGACGGCTAAGTGCAAGGAGTTCAACTTCCGCGGCGCGACGATGCACGGGATGAATGACGTCATTCTCAATTCTGGACTCGCCGTGAATTACGAGGAAGTCTCAGACGATGCCGAAAAGATGCGGCTGGCTCTCGATCGACCCAATGAGGTAGAGATCGACTTCGAGCTCGAGTCCGGAGAAATCCTGACCGCCTGGCTCGGCCTTGGCGGCCAATCAGCGCAAAAGTCACACGGCCTCTGCCAAGGTTCTAAGCCGGACATCGCGAATCTTCCCGCTGGTGAAGTCTACTTTGTCCCGCAGGATGCGCGCGGCAAATTCCCGATGAAGTATGAAGATGGAACTCTCGGGGTGCTTGATGTCGAGCACCGCGACGTCGTCCGTTCGACCCTCATCGAGGGGAGTCAGGAAACGATCGATGCCCACAATGTGCGGCTCAAGGATGATCCCATGACCGGGACTCTCGGCGAGCTTGGCTTTGGCACCCAAGTCCTCCCAGTTTCCTATCAAGACATTCAGGACGAGAAGGTCCTCGGAACGTGCCACTTAGCAACCGGTCGGGACGATCATCTCGGTGGCGATATCGTCCCTGAAATGTTCAAGGTTCACGAAAATAGCACCCATGATGACATCCTTTTCGCCCCTCACAAAACGCCTAATTTTAACGTCAAAGAGGTTCGCATGATCTGGGATGACCGTTGCGAAACGATCATCGAGAACTTCAAGCCTTCTCCCTACGTCATCAATGCGATGGCTGGAAATGCTCTCGAGCCTGCGCTCGCCTAGGTAGCTCAATTTTTTCAAGAGCTCGGTGCCGTGGAGGACCGGGCTTTTTTGGTGGGCGTGTGCCGATAATCCAGCTACCTCCGCTCCATGGCTGGCCCGAGTTGGACCGATAGAATCCTAGCACCCTTCGAGCGCAAGCCCTCTTCCGGGCGCTACATTCCGGAGATCGATGGTCTCCGCTTTTTGGCTATCTTTCTCGTCATCCTCTTCCATTCCCACATCTTCTTCCGCGATGGCAGTGAGCCGGTTACGGCGGCTGAGCTAGCGGCAGAGGAGGGCATGACGATCCTGCGGCATCTCCCGAATTTCCTGATTGCGAAGGGCTGGTTTGGTGTTCAGATCTTTTTCGTGATCTCAGGGCTCGTCCTTGCTCTTCCCTTTGCCTCCCATCATCTGCGAGGCACCCGTCTTCCAGAGCTAAAGAATTACTACAAAAGGCGGCTAATTAGGATCGAGATTCCTTACTTCATCACGCTAACATTTTTCTTTCTCACTTCGGGAGCTTTCGGGGGACAGGGGATGGGGGCGATGCTTCCGCACTACTTAGCGGGACTTCTTTACGCGCACACCTTCTTCTTTGATGGAGCGTTGAACCCACTTCTGGCAATCGCTTGGACTCTCGAGATTGAGATTCAGTTTTACCTTCTCGCGCCCTTCCTGTGCCGACTTTTCCTCATCTCCAGTCCTGCTATCCGGCGGGGCATTTTCGTGGTCGGCATTCTTCTCTCGCAGTTCCTGAGTGAGTCGCTGAACGCTCGCTGGGAATCTCATATCTGGAATCACAGCCTCATCGGGCAGCTTGGCTACTTCTTGGCGGGGATGCTCCTCGCTGATTTTTTTCTGTCGCCGGATTTTAAAAAATGGGGCGGGGGAGAACGCGCCCGGCTCTGGGATTTCGTCGGCCTCATCGCGTGGCCTCTCGTCTTTGTTATGATCGAGTGGCACCTTCCGGTGAATCTCAAGCCCTTCGTTTTGTTGCTGGGATTCCTCGCCGTCCTCTGTGGGGATCGGCTTCTGCGCCTTTTCCGATTCCGCTGGTTCACCGCGGTGGGGGCGATGTGCTACTCCGTCTACCTCTTTCACAACACAATGCTCTACGCCTTGCTGCGGCCGACTCTTTTCTGTAATATCCAAGCGGGAAACTGGCCTCTCAATGCCCTTCTCATCTGCCTAATGGCTCTTTTGGCGATCGCGATGTGTGCGCCGCTTTTTCTACTCATCGAGAAGCCCTTTGCTCGCGGCAAGATTCCTTGGCTTTCGGCGGCGGAGGAGCCAAAGGAGAAAAAATAAAACACCCGCCAAAAGGACGAGAATCGTTAGCCAGCCCCACCACGGCACCACGATTTTGGTAGTAAGCGATAGGGTCATCGGGTCCTCGACATGCTCACGGAGAAGAAAGGTCCAGCGGAGCGACTTACCGTCGTTGAAAACTTCATCGGCATTTGAAGCGGTCGCCGGAAAGGGGAGGTGGATGAGGTAGCGAAAGTTCGATTTCCCGAGAAGGCCGGGATTGTTCTTCACCATGGTGGGGAACATCCCACTGAGCGACATTTCCCGCCGAAAGGTGGGGCTGAGACCATTCATCGCAAATTCGATGGAACCCGCGGCCGACTCTGCTTGAGCTGGATCCATTCCTGTCTCCGTAATCATGGTGTTAAGGTTCCGCTCGACGATCCCCAGTAAGTCCCGTGCATCATCGAAGGTGGCTTCGAGATGAAAAACCAATTTCTGCTCCTCCAAAGCAAATCGCAGTTCTTGAATCTCGATGCCATCTTCTCGCTCGTCTAGGTCTTCCAAGGTCTTGCGAACGATGGCGGGATCGCCAACCTGAGCCTTCAGCATCGCCGGAAACTCATAGTGCGCCCGGATCTTCCCCGAGGCATCAAGATTGATCCAGATCTCCTCCTCGCCCTCGATGCATCCGATCACAAAGAAAATCGGGAGAAGAACAAAAGCCTTGGCAATTCGTTGAAACATGGTGCCCACAATGAAGGGGAAATGTTTCGGTCCGTCAAACCCACGGATCTCGGAAGGATCGCTATCACGAGACTTCATCTAGAAAAAGGAGTTGCATCTTAGGGGAGATCGGATCATCTTTCTCACGTCAAAGATGACAAAGTTGATCAACTTGATTAGGTTTAACCGATGATTCCGTCCCACGCTCCTTTTTCACCTGAGCAGAGTGCCTCGCTATCTGCTCTGCTTACTGGCTTTTCTCCTGAACAGAGTTCATGGCTCAGCGGCTATCTCGCTGGTCTCTCTCCGCAATCCGCTTCCGCTCCAGCGTCCTTAACCATCGTCTACGGAACGGAGTCTGGAAATTGCGAAGAACTGGCTGATCGAACCCTGAAAATCGCCAAAAAGAAAGGCGTCAAAGCGTCCGTGAAAAACCTCGCTGAACTTTCTCCTGCCGATCTCGGGAAAGCTGACAATCTCGCGGTCATCATCAGCACTTGGGGCGATGGCGAACCGCCGGAAGCAGCCGAGAACTTTTACACTGCTTTTGTCAAAGAATCCCCGTCGCTCAAAGGGACCCGATTTACCGTTTGTGCTCTTGGAGATTCCTCTTACGAGCAATTTTGCGAAATTGGGAAGGTCTTTGATGCACGCCTTGAGGCGCTTGGAGGCGAGCGCATGACGGCACGGGAAGACTGCGATGTCGATTTTGAAGATTCCTACGCCGCTTGGGCCGATCGCCTTTTTGCGGAAATTAGTAGTGGCAGCGCCGCCCCGGTGCCTGCCTTCAATGCGGTCGCCGCCCCGGCCGTAGCGTATGGCAAAGCAAATTATTTTCCGTCCGAGGTTCTCGATAATGTCATTCTCAATGGCGAAGGATCTGAGAAGGAAACAATCCACGTTGAGCTTTCGCTGGAAGGCTCTGGACTCGTTTACGAAGCGGGCGATGCCCTCGCCGTGGTCCCCCTGAATGCCGATGATGTGATCAACGGGATTCTCAAGGCGACCGGCTTTTCAGAGTCCGAGGAGGTGGAGATCAAGGGCGGCGAAAAGCTTTCGCTCGGCGAGGCTCTCAGGAGCAAGCTCGATATCACCGCTGTCTCCCGCGCGATCGTTAGAAAGTATCTCGCCTTGTCTGAAAACGAAGAACTTGCGCGTCTCCTCTCAGATGATTTTAAGGCCGAGTTCATGGACTGGATCTGGGGCCGCCAGATCGTCGATCTTCTTGAGACCTTCCCCATCCCGGACCTGACCGCGCAGCAATTCGTCAGCATCCTTCGCAAGCTGCCACCCCGTCTTTACTCGATCGCCTCGAGCCCGAAGGCGCACCCGGGCGAAGTCCATCTCACCGTCGCCGCCGTGCGTTACGAGGGTCATGGCAAAGAGCGTAAGGGCGTCGCTTCGACTTTCCTAGCCGACGAGGCTCCAATCGGGGAAAAGGTGCAGGTTTACGTGCACTCGAATAAGAACTTCCGCCTTCCTGCGGACGATAGCACCCCGATCATCATGGTGGGACCCGGCACCGGGATCGCCCCGTTCCGTGCCTTCGTCGAAGAGCGGGGTGAAAGGGGAGCGTCAGGTGAAAGTTGGCTCTTCTTTGGCGATCAGCGCTACACCTACGATTTCCTTTATCAGCTCGAGTGGCAGGACCACCTCAAGTCAGGGGCTCTCACTAAGCTCGATGTCGCTTTCTCCCGAGACCAGCCAGAGAAGGTCTATGTCCAAGACGTCATTCGTAAAAATGCCACTGAGCTTTATGCTTGGCTGGAAAAAGGCGCGAGCTTCTACGTTTGTGGCGATGCCAATCGCATGGCGAAAGACGTTCACGCCACCTTGATCGAGATCGTCGCCAGTGAAGGAAAGCTCTCGACCGAAGATGCCACGGCCTATGTCGACCAACTCAAAAAGGACAAGCGCTACCAGCGGGACGTCTACTAAACCGAAGTTCGAAAACTTCTCACAAAACCTTTTAAAAGAAAACCTCCCCTATGAGTGAAGAGAAAAAACTCGCCCACAACGAGTATATGAAAATCGAGAGCAACTACCTCCGCGGGACTCTCGCGGAAGGTCTTGCCGACACGTCCACCGGTGGTCTCACCGAGGACGAGCAGCAGCTCCTCAAGTTCCACGGCTGCTACCTTCAGGATGATCGTGATATCCGTGCCGGACGCCGCAAACATAAGCTGGAAAAAGCCTTCAGCTTTCTCATCCGTGTCCGTGTTCCCGGTGGAGTAGCCACGCCCGAGCAGTGGATCAAGATGGATAACCTCGCCGATGACTATGCCAATGGCACCATCAAGCTGACCACCCGTCAGGCTTTCCAGCTTCACGGCGTGATCAAGACTCAGCTGAAAAAGACGATTCAGGAAATCAATGCCGCCGCGCTCGATACCATCTCCGCCTGTGGTGATGTGAATCGGAATGTGATGTGCAATCCGAACCCCTTTCTGAGCACCGCCCATGCGGATGTTCTCAAAATTTCTCAAGAAATCAGCGACCACCTGACTCCTGCGACCCGGGCCTACCATGAGATCTGGCTTGATGGTGAGAAGATCGATTCCACCGAAGAAGAAGTGGAGCCGATTTATGGAAAAACTTACCTCCCACGTAAGTTCAAAATCGCCGTAGCGGTGCCGCCCTCTAACGATGTCGACATCCACGCAAATGACCTCTCTTTCGTCGCAATCGTCGATGACGGGAAAGTGATCGGCTACAACGTAGCGGTCGGCGGCGGCATGGGCATGACCCATGGCGATGAGAAAACCTACCCAAGGCTCGCCGACATCATCGGCTTCTGCACCCCGGAGCAGGTTATTGATGTTTCTGAGAAGGTCCTGCTCGTGCAGCGCGACTTTGGTGATCGCACCAATCGGAAGCACGCGCGTCTGAAGTATACCATTGATGACCGCTCTCCGGAATGGTTTCTCGAGAAGGTCAATGAATACCTCGGATACAATCTCGGACCGGCGCGGGAGTTTAAGTTTGAAGATAACGGTGACCGATTTGGATGGGTCGAGGACCATCAGGGAAACTTTCACCTCAATCTCTTCATCGAGGGGGGACGTGTTAAAGACGAAGCTCGCACGGGCCTTCGCAAGATTGCGGAGATTCACCGCGGCGACTTCCGCCTCACCGGAAATCAAAACCTAATCATCGCTAATGTTTCTCCCAAAGAACGTCCAGCGATCGAAGAACTCCTCGAAGAATACGGACTTCTTAAAAGCCATGAGCAATCTGCCCTTCGGCTCAACTCGATTGCCTGCGTCGCTCTTCCGACCTGTGGGCTTGCGCTCGCCGAAGCGGAGAGAGGACTTCCCGGAGTCATCACCGAGCTTGAAGAAGTTCTCGAAGAAACTGGTCTGCGCCACGATGCGATAACCATCCGCATGACGGGCTGCCCGAATGGCTGTGGGCGTCCCTTTATCTCGGAAATTGCCTTCGTGGGACGCGCTCCGGGAAAATACAATGTCTACCTTGGTGGCGGACATGCCGGAGACCGGTTGAACAAGCTTTACCGTGAAGCGGTTCCGCGCACGGAGATCAAAGCCCTCCTTGGTCCGATCATCAGCGACTACGCTAAGACGCGTGAAGAAGGAGAGACCTTCGGAGACTTCGTCATCCGCGCCGGATACATCGCCGCTACCGTCAATGGCTTGGATTTTCATGCCAATCTCGCGACCGCAACCTCCTAATATCTGATGTCTGCTCTTATTTCTGGAGCTGAAGAAATTGCGGCGAATCTTGAAGCTCGTAACGCAGGAGAGCGTATCGCCTGGCTTTACGAAACCTTCGGGGATCGAGTTGTTGCGAGTTCAAGCTTCGGGCTGCAAGCGGCGGTGATGCTTAATTTGATCGCCAAGCACGCGCCAAAGATTCCGGTGATCTTTGTCGATACCGGGTATCTTTTTCCCGAGACTTACTCGTATATCGAGGAACTCTCCGGTCAGCTAAAAGTCGATCTGCGCCGCTACGTTCCTACCATGACGGCAGCGCATCAAGAGGCCATCTACGGAAAGCTCTGGGAACAGGGAGAAGAGGGGAGCCAAAAATATTCTACGCTTAATAAAGTCGAGCCTATGAATCGCGCCATCAAGGAAATTGGCGGCGATATCTGGCTAAGCGGGCTCCGGCGGAGCCAGTCCTCGACTCGGCTGAATCGGCCGCTGGCGGAGCAGCAGAGCGCGACCTTAAAAGTTTACCCTATCCTTGATTGGGCGGATGCTCAGGTGGCTTCCTATTTTTACGAGAACAAGCTCCCGAGGCATCCTCTTGAGAAAAAGGGTTACCTCACCATGGGAGATTGGCATTCCACCCGACTTCCAGAACAAGGCGAAGACGCCGAGGCCACCCGTCACAACGGGACCAAATACGAATGCGGGCTGCACGAAAGTTCTGGCGAAACCGACTTCCAAATTTAGAATCAAAAAATCATGAGCATCGCAACCAACATCGTCGATACCGTCGGCAACACGCCACTGATCAAACTCAATAAAGTCACCGAAGGACTCGACGCGGAGATCTTCCTAAAAGCTGAATTTTTCAACCCGCTTTTCAGCGTCAAAGATCGCATTGGCAAGGCCATGATCGAGAGGGCGGAGAGGACTGGGGAGCTCAAGCCGGGCGGCTCGATCATCGAGGCGACCTCTGGAAACACCGGAATCGCGCTCGCCTTCGTGGCACGTGCGAAGGGCTATAAGTGTATCCTCACCATGCCGGAGACGATGTCGGTCGAGCGCCGCGTCCTCCTCCGCAGCCTCGGCGCAGAGATCGTGCTCACCCCTGGACCGAAAGGGATGGGCGGGGCGATTGCGAAAGCGAAGCAGCTGCTAAGTGAAGATCCAGCGGCCTTCGGCCCGAGCCAGTTCGATAATCCGGCCAATCCGGAAGTTCACCGGAGGACGACCGCCGAGGAAATCTGGGCCGACTCCGAGGCGAACATCGACGCTATTGTTTGTGGCGTCGGCACCGGCGGCACGATCACTGGAGTTGCGGAGGTGATCAAAGCACTGAACCCCGATTTCAAGGCAATCGCCGTCGAGCCCGAGAACAGCCCGGTCATCGGCGGAGGCTCGCCTGGTCCGCATAAGATTCAAGGAATTGGGGCCGGCTTTATCCCGGAGAATCTCAACACCGAAATCCTTGATGGCACCATCACGGTGACGAATGAAGACGCCTTTGAAATGGCTCAGAAGCTTGCTCAACTGGAAGGAATTCCTGCCGGAATTTCTACGGGAGCCAACGTGTGGTCTGCGATCGAGGTGGCTAAGCGACCTGAGTTCAAAGGAAAGCGTATTGTCACCATCGGATGTTCCTCGACCGAGCGCTATCTCAGCACTCCCCTCGCCGAGAGTTACCGCGAGGAGGTCATGAATCTCCCCATCGCAGAGCTTCCTGAATAGAGTGGAGATCTTGCCTGCACGAGCAGTGTCCGCCAAAAGCGGGTCACCTATCGCTTAGATGAAATACATTGGCTCAGCGCTGGCCGCGAGGCTTTCCAAGGTTGCCTTTTCCAGCACCGCTCGGCTTGCTTGTCGGGCCGCCGCGAAGGTTTCTTGGACGACCGAGCCGGATTCTCCGGCGGTCTCGGCGTGGGTGCCGAGCGCCTCGGGCTCAAGGGCCTCAATAATCTCCAGAAGAGTGATCTGTCCGGGGCTTTTCGTCAGTTTCCACCCTCCAGTTTTCCCGCGGCGGCTTGTGGCGAGTCCGCATCTCTTAAGCTCATGAAGGATCTGGGCCAAAAAACTAGATGGTATCGCTTCGCTCTCTGCAATAGCGTCCGTCCTAACAACCGATTCGCCATCGTGCTTTCTGGCCAAGTGGACCAAGGCGCGGCTTGCGTAATCTAACTTCTGAGAAACCCTCACTGATGAAAGGAGAGCACAGCCCAGCAACTAGCGCGAGTCCGAACCTTCTCTGTGCCCAAGGAAGGCCGGATCTAGAGATGGTCTGGAAAGCGGTCCATGAGGAGGCGAGTCGCATCGCGGCGGAGGAGCATCGCCTCGCCCCGTTGATGGAGGATGTTTTTCTCTCCCGGGATTCTTTTGCTTGTGCATCGGCGGCGCGACTCTCGCGGAAGCTGGCGCGGGAGGACATGACGCGGGACGAGCTCTTTCCGCTCCTTGTCGAGATTCTCGGGGAGCATCCTGAGATTGTTGAGAGCATGGCTTGGGACACCATCGCGATTTTCGACCGTGACCCTGCCTGCACTTCGGTGATTCAGCCACTCCTTTTTTATAAGGGCTACATGGCGATCGCGACTTACCGGATCAGCCACCAGCTTTGGAAAAATGAGCGGCGTGATTTGGCTCTCTATTTCCAAAGTCTCTCGAGCGAAGTTTTCAGTGTCGATATCCACCCGGCAGCTCGGATCGGCTGCGGGATCTTCCTTGATCATGCTACGAGTCTCGTCATCGGAGAGACCGCGATTGTGGAGGATGATGTTTCAATTCTTCATGAGGTGACGCTGGGGGGCACCGGCAAGGTTTCCGGGAATCGTCACCCGATCATTCGCTCGGGCGTGATGCTCGGAGCGGGGGCTAAAATCCTGGGGAGAGTCGAGATCGGGCGCGGCGCCAAAGTGGGCGCGGGGAGTGTCGTTCTTAGTGATGTCGACCCGAAGAAAACGGTGGCAGGCGTTCCGGCGGTGGTGGTGGGAGATTCCTTTGAAGAGAGCCCCGCTAAGGCGATGGACCAAAGCCTAAGCTGCTCGGGACTCTGATTTAGCTCAAGAACTTCGGAAGCTCAGCATCGAGGGCATCAAGGAGTTCCTGCATGGTCTCGCGGGTTTCATTTCCCATGTTCGAGATGCGGAAGGTTTTTCCTTTGATTTTTCCGTAGCCACCATTGATCGCGAATCCGTGATTCTTGATAACTGCTTTGATCCAGCCGGACTGATCGAGGTTGTCCGGAGTGATAAAGCAGGAGAGAGACTTGGAGCGGAAGCCCTCAGGAGGGAGGAGTTCGAAGCCGTGCTTTTCGCCCCACGCATGCACCATTTTATTATTCTCTTCGTGACGGGCGTAGCGGTTTTCAAGGCCCTCGGCGATCATGACATCAACGCGCTCCTTGAGGGCGTAAAGGTGTGGGATGGCTGGGGTGGAGGGAGTGTTATTGGCCGCATCATTTTTAGCAAACTCGCAGAAATCAAAGTAATAGCCGCGATCGTCGAGCTTGGCGGCGCGCTCGAGAGCGGCTTCTGAGGTGACAAAGACGGCAAGTCCGGGGGGGAGGGCAAGGGCCTTCTGAACCCCGGCCAAAAGGACGTCGATTCCGAGCTCGTCATAAGCGATCGGCATCGCCGAAAGAGAGGAGACGGTATCGACTACGAGGATGACGTCATCAAAGGACTTAACGATGGCCGCGATCTCCTTGAGCGGGTTGAGGACGCCGGTCGAGGTTTCATTATGAACAAGGGTGACGGTGTCAAAGCCGCCTTCTTCTAGCTTCGCGCGCACGTCCTCAGGGTTAATGGGCTGACCCCATTCTACTTGAATCTTTTCGGCCTCTTTCCCGCAGCTTTGTGCCACGCCATACCACTTATCGGAAAAGGCGCCGCAGCAGAGGTTAAGAACCTTTTTCTGAACGAGGTTACGGATGCAGCCTTCCATCACTCCCCAAGCTGAAGAGGTAGAGAAGAAAACGGGGCGGGTCGTGCCCACGACTTGGCGAATGCCGGGCTGGATAGACGCGTAGAGTTCTTCGAAATCCGCGCCTCGGTGCCCGATGGCGGGACCCGCCATCGCGGCGTAAGTTTCAGGTGCGACATCGATCGGGCCGGGGATGAAAAGTTTCGGTTTTGACATCGCGCGGACGCTGGACCGGGGAGGCCCCACTGTCCAGTATTTTCAAGGTTAGGAGCTTACTCCTTTTCCTCGAAAATCATCTGCTCGAAGCGGATTTTCCGCGCGCGTTCCTCGGCGAGTTTAGCGCTTGGTCCACCGGACTGCGCCACCCGCAGGGCTAGCGCGAGGGCCGCTTTCCATTCGTTATTTCTCTCCAGCAGGGGGAGGGCACCGAGAAGGGCGCATTTGTCATGCCACTGCCACTCGATGGCGGTGAGTTCCGCGGGCATGAGGTTATTGAGGACGACTTGATAGTAAGTTTTGAGGGCGTCATTCTGGCGTCCTAAATTCTCGAGGACGCGGCCACGCAGAAAGCTGGCTCGATTGAACCATGCGACGGGGAGATCTTTCTGCGAGAGGAGCTTATCGTAGAAGCGGAGGGCCTCATCATAGCGTGCGTTTTGCGAGGCGGCCTCTGCTCCGAGGACGAAGAGGCTCCGGCGATCCTGCGGACGGAGGCCTTTCTTTTTGAGAAGCTTCTTAATGCCGGAAAGGGCCGCCTCTTGCTCGCTGCGATCGATCTGAAGCCGGGCGAGATCGATAGCGGCAGAGGTGGCTAGCGGCCCTCCGCCATCGATGATCTGCTGATAGCGCTCGAGGGCGCGGGCGATATCGGACTCGGTATTGACGCTGAAGGACGCGCGGGCGCTCAAGAAGCGTGCGGTTTCAGCGAGAGGATGGTCGGGGAAGTTGTCTAGAAGACGTTCGAAGCTGAGGATGGCCTCGCCACTTTCTTCACGCATGAGGGCTTGGCCTTGCCGGAAGAGAAGCTCGGGAGCCCGGGGATGGTCGAGATTCTTGGCGATGAATTGTTTTGCGAAATCGAAGCTCTCGCCCAGCGAGAGGAGGGCGAGAACCTGCCGGGCCGCCAAGTCGCTTTCGGTTTTCTCATCGAACTTGAGAGTCTCGAGGAGCTGCTTGGCGCGGGCTGCGTGGGCGGGGTTATCGGGATCGTAGTTCTCGGCAAGGGCGAGCGAGACCTCTTGGCGGCGGGGTGAGGTGGGGTGATCTTTAAGATAAGCTTCTAGAAGAGGGAGGGTTTCCGGCTCACGACGATCTGCGAGGATGAGTCCGCGCTCGAGGCGCAGGCGGTCTACCGTGACGGGAGGGAGGCCTTTAATGCTGGGGCTACGTCCGGCAAGAAGGGAGGCGACGGCGGCATTGAAGGCCGCCGCTTCGGTGAGGACTTTTTCGTCAAAATCTCCAGCAATTTTTTCAGCCTCTTTGAAAGACTCGAGGGCGCGTTTCGGTTCTTGAAGCGCGTAGGAGGCGGCGCCTTGAAGTCCCTTTGCAACGGCCAAGGTGCGCCGGGGGGCACCTTCTTCATTAAGGAGGCTAAAGGCGCTATATGCGAGCTCGAACTGCTTGCTTTTCAAATGGGAGAGGCCGGTCTGAATGAGAGAGCGCTCGAAAAGCTCATCGAGACCAGCAGGGGAGATCATGCGCAGCTGAGAAAGGAGGGCGCGTGCTTTCCTCGGGCGATCTGCATCGAGGTGGAGGAGGGCCGCGAGATAGAGAAAATGCGCAGTGCCAGGGGCTTCCGCAGGAGAGAGGGTGGCGCTTACGATCGCGTCTGAAGAAAAGGCGGGAGCGGCGATCGCGCTCTTACTTTCGCCGATGAATTCCTCTAGGACTGCGGGGTCGATCGCCGACCTCCACTTCTCAAGGCGAGAAAAGATATCGGAGAGGCGGGTCGAGGAGGGGAATTTGCGAAGGGTTGAGAAGAGCGCGGTCACGGCCTCCTTTTCATTTCCCTCGAGGGCGAGGCTATCGGCTAGTCCAAGGTGGGCCGCTTGCACGAAAACGGCAGGGAGTTGAAGCCTTTCATCATTTGCCTGAACGAGGGTCTGGAAACTTCCGATGGCAGCGAGGCGATTTTTTCTGAGAAGCTGGAGGCGCGCGGCGAGGTAGCGAAGCTCGGGATTCTCGCCTGACGATTTTTCGAGAATCTTGACGAGGAGCGGCTCGGCCTCATCGATCCGACCGAGATCCAAGAGGATGCTGACGGCGAGGGTTCGCTCGCGGGCGCTTCCCTTTTTGATGGGGGAGAGGATCTTGAGCGCCTGCTCCCTTTCGCCTAAGCTACTTAGAATTAGGGCTCTTTGGTAGGCGGCCTCATCAGTTTTAATTCGTTTGAGGAGGGTAGCCGCTTTTTCGAGCTTCCCAAGCTGAGTTAGGGCGTGCGCTCGCCAAGTGAGGGACTTTGGTCCGCTCCCGGTGAGGACTCTAAGCGCTTCGGAAGCTTGGTCAGAGCGGACGAGTGCTTCACCTAAGAGAGCGCGGATATGGAGTTCGGCGACTTGATCGAGATCCTTACGTGTGAGGAGCCTTTGGAGCTTCGGGACAGCGAGTTGCGGAAGGGAATCGCCCAAAGCGATCTGCGCGGCTTTCAGCTCGGGTAGCTCCTGAGTCTGGGTCCAGGTGAGACCGCTAGCCATGGAAAGCCCTAGGAGGGTGATGAGAAAAAAAGAGCGGCCCATGTCAGAATGTTAACCTGATCCGATGATTAAGCCAACTGCTAAGAAACCGGATCACTCGGTGCCGAAGGTGCGGTCACCGGCATCTCCGAGTCCGGGAATGATGTAGCCGTTCTCATCAAGGCCTTGATCGATGGCCGCACACGTGATTGGGAGATCGGGGTGGTCATTTTTCAAACGAGCGAGACCTTCCGGGCTGGCGACGAGGCAAACGAAGTGAAGGTGCTTGGCGCCCTTATCCTTCAAGCCGGTCACGGCGGCGGAGGCACTTCCGCCTGTTGCCAGCATGGGGTCGAGGACAAAGATGTCGGCGGCGGACAACCCGGCGGGGAACTTTTCAAAGTAGATCTCGGGCTCGAGAGTCGTTTCATTCCGGGTTAATCCGTAGTGGGCGATCGAGGCCTCGGGAAGAAGCTGGTGGAATCCCTCACTTAGTCCGAGGCCAGCGCGGAGAATCGGGACGAGGATCAAGGGGCGCTCGAAAAGGCGACCCGCGGTTTGCCGCATCGGCGTGGTAACTTTGATCTCCCGGGTAGGAAGATCAGCGGTGGCAGGGAGAACGAGGAGCTTAGCAATATCTACGATATGGCGGCGGAATTCCTGCGGAGAACATTTTTGGCATCGGAGACGTGCGAGCCGGTCGGCAATGAGGGGATGACTACTGAAATCAGACATCTGATGATGTGGGACTCCACTTTTTGAGAGTTGCGAGAGAAACTCCGAGAAGTTTGGCGGCCTCCTTCGAGTCGCTTGCGGATTGATTGAGCGCGTGGGAGACGAGTTCATCGCGCACGAAGCAGAGCGCATTTTCCCCTCGCCGGGCGGCGGTTTCGATGAGGAGGTCGAGGGCGTCGGTCAGGCCTTCGTCGGTAGTCAAGGGGCCTTTCCCGAGAGGAATATCAAGCGGGAGAAGGACGCTGCTGGTCGCGAGTGCGCAAGCGCGCGCCATTGTATTCTCTAGCTCGCGGACGTTGCCGGGCCAGTCATGCGTTCGGAGGTGCTCGATCGCTTCTGCGGAAAGGCGGAGGCGGGCGCTGCCATTCCGGCGGGCGATGCGATCGAGGAAGAATTCTGCGAGGAGGGGGACGTCATCGAGGCGAGCGCGAAGAGGAGGGAGCTCGATTTCTACGACGTTAAGACGGTAATAAAGATCTTCCCGGAAGCGTCCTGCGGAGACCTCAGCGGCGAGATTTTTATTGGTAGCGGCGACGATCCGGACGTCAGAGTGGAGGGTCTCATTCGAACCTACGCGGGAGAAGGTTCCGTCTTGGAGAACCCGCAGTAGTTTCACCTGAACAGAAGCGGGCAGATCGCCGACTTCATCGAGGAAAAGGGTGCTTTCGTGGGAATCCTCGAAGCGGCCAGAGCGGCGCGCGATTGCGCCAGTGAAGGAACCTTTTTCGTGCCCGAAAAGTTCGGACTCGAGAAGGTTTTCAGGAATGGCACCACAGTTGATGACGAGCATCTCCTTCTTGGTCCGGGGACTGAAGTCGTGAATTGACTTGGCGACGAGTTCTTTGCCCGTGCCGCTATCGCCCGTGACAAGGACGGGGGCATCGGAACGGGCGACTCGGCCAACGATCTTCATGACTTCTTGGAGAGGGCGGGATGTTCCAATGATGGTATTTTTCGCCTCAAGCTTGGGTTTTTGGCTTTCTTCTCCGCTGGCCCCGCGCCGCTGGTCTACCGATTGGAGGGCTGCTTCAACGACCTTGCGGAGCTCGAATGAGAGCGCTTCTTTCCGCAAAACATCGTGAGCACCGCACTGCATCGATTCGATAATCTGGGTCGTGCTTGGGAAACCGGCGGTAAGGACGACGAGCGAGTCGGGGGAGGTCGCTCGGACTTGGCCGAGGAGCTCGAGACCGGAGAAGGGCTCGAGCTTGAGATCCGCGACGATGAGATCAATCTTAGTCTTCTCTACGACCTTCAGTGCCTTATCGGCGACATCACAGCGGAGGATTTTCAGCCTATCGGCCGAAAGGTGTTTAGTTGCCCATTCCAAGTAATCGAGATCTGGATCGACGAGGAGGATCGTGTGTTCTGGGTCCATGACCGGGAGGGAGGGTTAGAGTCGACCAAAGCGTCGATGCCTCCGACCATAGTCAATCACCGCCTCATGCAAATCGCTTTTCTTAAAATCGGGCCAATTTTTGCAGGAAATAAATATTTCGGAATAGCTAAGCTGCCATAAAAGGAAGTTTGAGAGGCGAAACTCGCCGGAGGTGCGGATGAGGAGGTCGGGATCGGGGGTGCCTGCGGTGTCAAGGTGGTCAGAAAAAAGGTCGCGCGTGATTTGATCGCTCGTGAGTTCCCCTGACTTTACCTTTTCTGCGAGCACCTTAGCGGTATCGACGATCTCCTCGCGGCTTCCGTAGGAAAGTGCGAGAATTAGGGTGAGGGTCCGGTTATCTGCGGTCTCGGCAATTGTCTGGTCAAGTGCCTTACGGGTCCGGGCGGGAAGGAGATCGAGACGACCAATCGCCTTGAGCCGCACGTCTTCTTTTCCGAGTTCGCGGGCCTTGGTCTTGAGGAATCGTTCTAGAAGAGACATCAAGGCGCTCACTTCTGCTTTCGGGCGCTCCCAGTTTTCGGATGAAAAAGCGTAGAGGGTGAGATATTCTACGCCAATCTCGACGCAGGCGTCGACGGCCTCGCGAACGGCCTCGGCACCCGCTTGATGGCCGTCTCGGCGCGGGAGGCCACGCTCTCTAGCCCAGCGGCCATTGCCATCCATGATCATGGCGATATGGCGCGGGGTTGACTCTGGTGCTTCTGCCATGGACGCGTCTGAAGCTAACGAATGATGGTCTGCTCCCGGTCTGGACCTACGCCAACGTAGCTCACGGGAGCGCCGGTGAGTTCCTCAATGCGGGCGAGGTAGTCTTGAGCAGCTTGAGGGAGGTCGTGGTAGTTCCGGCAGCCGGTGGTGTCTTCCTGCCAGCCGGGGACTTCTTGATAGATAGGCGTGATGATGTCCCAGTATTCTCGCTCAGCAGGGGGATATTCGTGAATCTCTCCATTGATCTCATAAGCGACGCAGATCTTGATCGTCTCGCGCTCGTCGAGCCCATCGAGGATGGTAATGGCGAGGTCGGTGACGCCGTTGACCATTACGGCGTATTTGATGAGCACGGTATCGAGCCAGCCGCAGCGGCGGGGGCGCCCGGTGGTGGCCCCGAACTCCATCCCACGGGAATGGAAGAACTCGGCGATGTCATCATTCTGGGAGGGGAAGGGGCCCGAGCCGACTCGGGTAGTATAGGCCTTACAAACTCCCACTACGGCATCGATCGCGTGCGGCGGGCAACCTGAGCCGGTGCATGCACCACCTGAGGTCGTGTTTGATGAAGTAACGAAAGGATAGGTCCCGAAATCGATATCGAGGAAGGTTCCTTGGGCACCCTCGAAGAGGATAATCTCACCCTTTTTCCACGACTGATGAACCGTGGGGATGACATTTGCAAAGTGCGGGCGGAGGCGGGCGATCGCTTTTTCAACCTGCGCAAAGACGACCTCGGTCTCAAAAGTCGGAAGGTCATGGTAGGCGAGGGTTCGGTTAGCTTCCTCGAGGCGAGTGGTGATCAGGTCCTTCGCGATTTCAGGGTCACGGAAGTCTGCCAAACGCAAGCCGATACGGTTGGCCTTATCGGCGTAGGTCGGGCCGATGCCGCGCTTGGTGGTGCCGATCTTTTTAGCGCCCAGCGACATTTCGCGAGCGGCATCAAGCTCGCAGTGGTAGGGGAGAACAACGTGGGCCCGGTCTGAGATGAGGAGCTGCTCGGGTGAGATCTCGACGCCTTCGCTCTCGAGGCTTTCGATCTCCTCACATAGCCCGACGGGATCTAAGACGACGCCGTTTCCAATGACGCACTGTTTCCCCCAGAGAATGCCCGAGGGGATGAGGTGAAGGACGTATTTTTTTCCCTTCGCGATGACGGTGTGGCCGGCATTATTTCCGCCCTGACCGCGAACGACCAAGTCCGCCTTTTCGGTGAGGAAGTCGACGATTTTACCTTTGCCCTCGTCGCCCCACTGAAGGCCGCAAATGATGGTGTTCATTTTAAAAAGTAATGCTGGGGTGTTATTTTGAAGCTTCGATGAGCTCTACGAACTCATTGAAAAACCCCTTATCATCGTTAGGTCCGGGAGCGGCTTCGGGATGGTGCTGGACCGAGAAGACCGGATCCTTGGTCGAGCGCATTCCCTCCACCGTCTGGTCGTTGAGATTGAGGTGGGTCACCTCGATGTAATGTGGCAGCGATTGGTCATCTGTGGTGAAGCCGTGATTCTGAGCGGTGATGGCTACGGTGCCATCCCGCAGATCCTTCACGGGGTGATTCCCGCCGCGGTGGCCGAACTTGAGCTTATAGGTTTTCCCTCCGAAGCAGTGAGTGAGAATCTGGTGCCCAAGGCAGATGCCGAAGAGTGGCTTCTTCCCGATAATCTGCTTCACCTCCTCATGGATGTAGGGAAGAGCGGCAGGATCACCAGGGCCATTCGATAGAAAGACACCATCGGGATCTTTAGCGAGAACTTCTGAGGCTGGAGTGCGCGCGTTCACGACCTCGACCTCAAATCCGGCCTGACGCAGGGAGCGAAGAATGTTCCATTTGATGCCGAAGTCGTAAGCCACGATGCGGTATTTGATAGGAGGGAGATCGAGGTAGTTCGTCTCCTGATTTGTGGTGACGCTCGGGATCGTCCAAAGCCGGGATTCGCCCTCCCAGAGGTAGGATTCCTTCGTTGTTACCTCTTCGACGAAGTCGCTTCCTTCCATCGGAGCAGAAGATTTCGCAGCCTCAACCGCTTCCTCTTCGTTCAACTCGGTGGTGATGACGGCGCGCATCGCACCGGCTGAGCGGAGATGTTTTGTGAGGGCTCTGGTGTCGATCTCTTCGATCCCGATGATCTTGTGCTCACTCAGATAATCGGCGAGAGACTGATGAGAGCGCCAGCTTGAGGGGACTTCGCAGAGTTCGGCTACGACAAAGCCGCGGACGTGAGGAGAAGCCGACTCCGCGTCCTCGGGATTGACCCCGTAGTTGCCTTGGAGGGGGTAAGTCATCGTCACAATCTGGCCGCGATAGGATGGATCGGTGATAATCTCCTGATACCCGGTCATTGAGGTATTGAAACAGATTTCCCCAGAAGTCGTTCCGGAATGACCAAAGGCACGCCCGCGAAAAATGCGGCCGTCTTCAAGAGCAAGAATTGCGTTCTTCAAGGCAGGCGGATTACAGGGTAGCGAGTGGGATCGTGCAAGAGCGATCTGCCGTTTACGGGTAAGAAAAAGGGCGGTAATAGAAAAGCGCCTCCCGCTGCCACCGGAGACGCTTTTGCAAAAGGTGACCTCGCTTTTAGGTATCTTGGCTTCCGCGGGCCATCACGACCTTACCCGTGCGGATGGTCTCGACGACCTCGCATTGGGAGAGCATAAGGGTCACGGCATCGAGTTTACTGGTCGTGCCGGTGAACATCGCCACCATTGAGGTGGGGCTCATGTCGACAGTTTTGCCCGCGAAGTGCTCGATGATCTGCAGAGCGGCATTACGTTCATCTTTCCCAGCGATGATTTTTACCAAAAGCATCTCACGGACGACCGAATTGGCAGCGGTGTGCTCGTGGCAATGAATCACATCGATGAGCTTATTGACCTGCTTGACGATCTGCTCGAAGCCTTCTGGATTTCCAGAGATATCGATCGTCATGCGAGAGAATGTGCCGGTGCGACCTTCTGAAACTACGAGCGAGTCGATATTGTAGGCTCGCCGGGAAAAAACCTGGCAGATGCGCATAAGGACACCCGGGGTATTATTGACGAGGATGGATAGGGTGTTGGAAGCTCCGCGGACGGGATTCTCGGTCAGCGTTGCTGGCGAGTCGGTTGTTACGATTGTCTGTGACATGGGATATTCGAAACGGTGAAAATTGATCTAAAAAAAGAGGGCTTAGGTTGAGCCGGTTGGCTTAGCCATTTTGTGCTTTGGCGGCTCGGTGATCATATCCTCCAGAGCAGCTCCGGCGGGAATCATCGGGAAAACGTTTTCATACTTCACGCACTCCGCATGAATCAGTATCGGGCCATCATTGTAGGCCAGAGCTTCCTCGACCTTGCGCTTGCAATCAGCCGGGCGCTTAAAGTGGACGCTCGGGATTCCATAAGCGGCGGCGAGCTTGCAGAAATCCGGATTACCATCGAGATCGACACCGGACTCCCGATTATCGAAGAAGAGTTCCTGCCACTGCCGAACCATTCCTAGATAGTGGTTATTGAGAACGACGATCTTGATCGGGAGCTTGTGAATGGCAGCCGTCGCAAGCTCGAAGAGGGTCATTTGGAAACCGCCGTCGCCTGAGATCGAGATGACCGTTTTATCAGGGCAGGCAAGCTGCGCTCCGATGGCAGCGGGAAAACCGAAGCCCATGGTTCCGGCGCCCCCGGAGGAGAGCCAGTGAAACGATTCCTTATTCTTGTAAAATTGCGCGGCCCACATCTGGTGCTGCCCGACATCGGTCGAGACTATTGCTTCGCCATCGGTCTGTTCGTAAAGCTCTTCAATAACCTGCTGCATGCGAAGACCGCCTTGCTTCTTATAAGAGAGGGGGAACTTCTTTTTGTAGCCATCGAGCTTAGCGCGCCACTCTGAGGTTTCGAGCGGTTTGATGAGGGGCAGGAGTTGATTGAGCGCGGCTTTGGCATCGCCGACAATTTGAACGTCTGGGACGATCATCTTATCCATTTCCGCCGGGTCGATATCGATATGAATGATTTTGGCGTCCTTACAGAACTTGTCAGGCTGCCCAATAATTCGATCATCAAAACGAGAGCCGATATTGAGAAGGAGATCGCACTCGACCATCGCCTTATTGGCGTAAGCCGTGCCGTGCATTCCGAGCATACCAAGACTGAGATCATGGGTCTCGGGGAAGACTCCCTTACCGAGAAGGGTGGAGGTGACCGGGCAGCCGAGAGTCTCAGCTAGCGTCATAAGTTCCTTATCAGCTCGGGATATCATGGTGCCCTGACCTGCCAAGATGACAGGGCGTTTCGCGGCTGCGATGAGCGCGGCCGCGTCTTCGACACACTTCGGCTCGATATTAAGCGATTCGTAGGGATCGTAACCGGGAAGATCAAAATCCGGATCCATGTCACCAGTGAAGGGCCCCGAGGAGACATCCTTAGGAACGTCAATAAGCACGGGGCCAGGTCGACCAGTGGTAGCGATGTGGTAGGCCTCCTTGGCGACGCGGACGAGATCGTTCGTTTCTTTGACAAGATAGTTGTGCTTAACTACTGGAATGGTGATTCCGAAGATATCAGCTTCTTGAAAGGCGTCTTTGCCCAGCATCCAAGTAACCTGCTGTCCGCAGACGACAATCATGGGGACTGAGTCCATCTGAGCAGTCATGAGTCCGGTAACGGTGTTGCCCGCGCCGGGACCAGAAGTCACAAGAACGGCGGCGGGCTTCCCCGTAGCGCGAGCATATCCGTCTGCCATGTGAACGGCTCCTTGCTCGTGCCGCACAAGAATAAACTTCATCTTGGTCTTCATCGTCTCGAGGGCATCGAAGATTGGAATGGCGGCTCCGCCAGAGTAACCGAAGATGTATTCGATCCCGAGATCGTCGAGGGTCTTAATAAGGGCTTGAGCCCCGTCAAGTTGCTGTTTGCTCATAAAAGTGGTATTCCGGGAGGAAAATAGCCAAGACTGGTAAAAATGAAAGCGAAAAGATGCTCGCGGAGCGCAAAGAGAGTCTGAGCCGGGAAAGGAAACGGTGAAAATGAGCTAAATCAGCGCAAAGAGGGCCCTTCTTCTCGAATAGATCGCTGAAGTCCCCTTACTGCGACTGGTAGTTAGCAACCCGGTCGATACCGAAAGACCACCTCATCACCGGCTCATACCTATCTTTTCCAAGAAGACGCCACTGGACGCTAACCTCACAGATAGGTTGCCGTAGAGGTCGATTAACCATCCACGAAATTTCTTTGGTTTCGAGATTCATCTTGGCGGGCACCCTTCCGAATCCGCCTACTCTCATGATGACCGAGCCTGGATCGAGACCCTCAACCCCGTAGAGTCGAGCCGAGATCCGCGGAAGTCGAGAAGCGATGATATTTCCGGCCCCCGGGGACACGGGGTGGGGAAGGGTGGCAGGGGCCGCGATTCCGGAGGCCATGCTAGCTCCGCCGCGAAAGACCTTCGATGCTTCGATCGCTCCATCGTCATTCCCGAGAACGATGTAGCGTGGAAGAATATGGCGGGGAGACTTCCGGCTCACCTTTCCGGGCTTTACCGTGAAGAGGCTCTCGTAGCCAAGGTCATCTGAAACATCGAACATTTCGGGAGTATGAAAACCGCCCGGATAGGCGTAAGTGGTCACTGGCTCGCCAAATTTTTCTTCGAGAAAAGTCTTCGACTTGCCTAATTCATGCTGGAGGAATTTCTCGTAGACCTCCGGTCCGGCCTTACGATTTTTCTTCACCGTGTTGGGAAAGGGGTGCGAGACGGAATGGGACCCGATCGTGCAGAGACCGCTCTCAAGCATCTCATTGATCATCGCGTAGCTCAGTGCTCGACCTCCACGGGCAGAGCCGACGTAGTTTTTATAAAGGAAGATGGTGAAGGGCAGCTCTAGCTCCTTAAGGATGGGGAAGGCCTCGGTATAGACTGATTTCCATCCATCATCAATCGTGATGAGAAATGACTTGGGCGGGAGAGGGGCCTCGCCACGGCGCCATTTAAGAAATTTCTCGAGAGTGATGACCGGAATTTCTGAAGCCTTGATCTCTTCCATCTGCTGCCGGAACTTGGCAGTCGGGATTCGCATCTGGGTCGCCTTCTTGCGCGCATGAAACTCATGGTAACCCAGAACGGAAACCCGTGAGCCATCATCCTCAATTTGCTCTACCTGCGGAGTCCGATCGACCTCTTCAGGAAGGGACTTCGCAAATAGGAAGGGAGCCAGAGAGAATAAAATAAAGGTGGGGAACTTCATGACACGTTCATTTTACCAAGGTTAACTGAGTCAGACAAGCCTCCAACAGCGGAGTTGGATGAACGTGAGTTGTGCGGCGATTACTTCCGTGCCGGGTTGACCTCAGCGGCTAAGTTGGCATCGAGAAGTTCGCGACGCAGATTACTGCCGCGTGCCTTGCTCCAGAGGTAGACGACGGGGGTAGCGACGAAGATCGAGGAATAGGTTCCGATGATAACACCTACCATGATGGCGAAGGAGAAATCCTTGAGCGCGGCTCCCCCGAAGATGTAGAGCACGAAGACCGCCATGAAGGTGGTCGCCGAGGTTAGGATGGTCCGCGAAAGGGTGGCATTGATCGCGAGATTCATGACGTCAATAATATCGCCGCGCTTACTTTGGAGAGTCTCGCGAACCCGGTCGAACACAACGATGGTGTCGTTAATGGAGTAACCGGCGATGGTCAGAAAGGCGCCCACGTGAATCATCGAAAGCTCGGTCCCGATAAGTAGAACAGCGCCAACGGCAATCGCAAGATCGTGAAAGAGGGCAACAAAGGCACCAACGGCGAAGGAAAACTCAAAGCGAAGGCTGATGTAGATAAGAACGACGAGGAGACCGATCCCCAAGGCATAGATGGAATTTTTAAAGAACTCGGCCCCGAGAGTAGGGGCGATGGTGTTTGAGGAGATCGGCGTCTCATAGTCGCCACTCGCGTCACGCACATTGAGGAGCGAGATGTCCTTCCGAAGTTCGTCCTGAACGATCTCACTGTCTTCGTCTGAGATCTTAACTTTGAGGAGGTCGGTGTCGCCACCTGCGATGATTTCCTTCTGTGCGTAGGGATTTTTTGTCAGGGTAAGATCAGCAAGTGATGCATCGATGTCAGCGGCTTTGATGTCATGCTCGGCATCGACCTGAATGGTCAGGATGGTCCCGCCGACGAAGTCGATACCCCGCGCGGTGTCCTTTTTGACCCCGATAATGATTAGCGAGCTGACCACTAAAAGGGTCGAGAGGATGAAGGCAGGATTGCGCATCTGCATGAACTTGATCGTTTTGTCCGGGATCAGGCTCATGAAGGACATTTTCTTAAGCAAGCCGCCTCGGCCCGTGCCAGCGAACCAGTAGAAGAGGACACGGGTTCCCAGAAGGGCAGCAAACATCGAGGCGAGAATTCCGATGGTAAGGGTGATCGCGAAGCCCTTAATCTGGTCCGAGGCCATCAGAAGAAGGATGAGGGCGGTCAGAATCGTGGTAATATTCGCGTCGAAAATCGCTGAGAAGGCCTTCTCATAGGAAGCCTTAAGGGCGGCTGTCATCGATTTGCCGGCAGCCATTTCCTCACGGAGGCGCTCGTAGATCAGGACGTTCGCGTCGACCGCGATTCCGATGGTCAGGATGATGCCGGCAATACCGGGGAGGGTGAAAGTTGCTCCGAACATCGCCATTGCTCCAAAGAGAATGAGAACGTTCAGGGTTAATCCAAGGAGAGCTACGATTCCCGCGAAACGGTAGTAGAGGAGAACGAAGACCAGAGTGAGGCCGAGTCCAGCTAGCGCTGCGGTGACGCCTTGGCGGACGACTTCGGCGCCATACTTCGCGGAGACACGGTTGACCGAAAGAATTTCGAGTGGATTCTTGAGAGGGTTAGCGAGAGCCGCGACGACTTCGTTGACCTCCTTGTTACCGTCCAAGCCCTCGATAATGAAGCTGCGGGTCAGGCTGCCGTTGACCGTCGGTGCGATGAGAGCCTGTCCATCGAGCACGACTGCCATGCGATCGATGCCCGTTCGCATTTGCTTGGTGGCATTGAAGAGTCGGTCGCCACCCTCGGGATTTAGGCGGACTTGAATTGTTCCATAGCGGGAGGGGATCGGGATCGCGCGCTGGACCTGATCACCGGTGACGATGTTACGCTTGGAAAGGAGGATGGGGGTTTCACCAATCTTCTTCAGAGTTTTATCATCGACGATAGGGAGCTGGTAGAGCTTCCACCCGGCCGGGGCGAGCTGGCTGCCATTCTGGACCGCTTGGGCAAGGCGATCATTTTCGGGATGAACTGCCTTGCAAGTAAGCTGGGCGGTTTTCTCAATGATCGTGCGGACCCGCTCAGTCTCTTCCTCATTAACGTCTGGCATTTCAATGACGAGACGATCAGTTCCGAGGCCCTGCATCTGGACCCCATCCATCTGACCACCTGCGAGACGCTCGCTGAGGGTTTTCTTGACGGCCTCGATCGCTTCGGGTCCGACTGGGATGGGCGCTTCTCCCGGAACGGGCTCGCCGGGCTGAATCTCGACGGTGAAAGCGGCTCCACCTTTGAGATCAATACCCCCTTTTAGCTTATCCTCGAAGGGCAGGACAGCAGCAAGACAGAGCGCGATGACGATCAGAATCGCAATCGATCCGACATTCCGCTTCCGGCGGTCAATCTCGCTAGCAACATACCAGAAGATAAGAGCGACGATAGCGATGCCCGCGAGAACAACGAGGAGGGGATTGTGAATGAGATCCATGAAGAGGAGATGTTGGGAAAAGTAGAATAAGAATGGGCGAGGTTATTGGAGGTCTCAGGGAGCACGCGAGAGCGGTCTAGGCCTTATTATCGACCGGTTCGACTTCGATCTTCTCGACCTTCTTCGAGCCCTTGCCGATCTTTTCGACCGTCTGGATCGCAGACTTCTCGAAGGGGACAAAGACGCCCTCCGAAAGCTTGATCGTGACTGTCTTTTCAGAAATATGGTGCACCGAGCCGTGGAGGCCGCCGATCGTGATGACCTTATCACCTTTAGCCATCGCGGCGACGCGCGCGGCGAGTTCTTTTTTCTGCTTCTGCTGCGGGCGGATGAGCAGGAAGTAAAACATTACCATCATGAGAATGATCATGACGAGAGGGTTTCCAAAAAGGCCCGGCTGGGCAGGAGCTTGAAGTAAAATAGAGGTGATCATTGGAAAGCGGTAAGGTCGTGTTTGCGACGGGCGCGGAGGATGAGGTAAAAATCAGGAATAGCAAAGAAAAGCAATCCGGAAAGCGCGATTCATGAGGATGGCGTCGAAAAGCTCGTGATCTGGGGAGCAGCGCACGAAGCGGCAAAGGCGAGATTCACATCCTCATGCCTTTTTGCTCCTCGTATAACGCTCCACGAAACTCGCTTGAAACTCCCGGAACCTTCCCTCCCGGATCGCCCCCCGTGCGCCCTCCATGAGCTGGAGGTAAAAATGAAGATTGTGAAAGGAGAGGACGCGCTGAGCAAGGATTTCCCCGGCCTTAAAACTGTGGCGCAGGAAGGCTTTCGAAAAGCGGGCGACGTGGGGGTGGGCGTCCTCGCTGAGGGGCTTGGGATCGAATTCGAACTCTTTATTTTTAATATGGATCGGGCCATCGGGCGTGAAGGCTTGGCCGTGGCGCGCACAGCGGGTGGGGTGGACGCAGTCGAACATATCGACCCCTTGTCCGATCATCTCGAGGAGCTGGGTCGGGGTGCCGAGCCCCATCGCATAGCGCGGCTTGCCTTTCGGCAGAAAAGGCTCCGCATTCTGGATCGCGGCAAACATTTCCTCCTCCGGCTCGCCCACCGAAACACCTCCGATCGCGTAGCCATCGAAGTCCAGATCCACGAGCGCCCGCGCCGATTCTTCGCGGAGATCTGGATAAACCGAGCCCTGCACGATCCCGAAGTGGAGCTGCCGCCCGCTTCCACTTTGGGGTTTGTTTTTTTCAATCCAGTCCTTGCAGCGCTTTCCCCAGCGCGTCGTCATGCGCGTCGAATCCTCAGCATACTTCCGGTCGCAGGGGTAGGGGGGGCATTCGTCAAAAAGCATTGCGATATCCGAGCCGAACACCCCCTGGATTTCCATGCTTTTTTCCGGGCTCAGCATCATGGCATCGCCATTGAGGTGATTCTGAAAACGAACTCCTTCCTCGGTGATCTTGCGCAGCTTCGAAAGCGACCACACTTGAAATCCTCCCGAGTCAGTCAGCATCGGCCCGTCCCAGGTGGTGAAAGCATGCAGCCCTCCAAGCGCGCCGATCACCTCCGTCCCCGGCCTCAGCCAGAGATGATAGGTGTTTCCTAAAATGATCTGCGTCTTGATGGCATGAAGATCGTCAGGGTGCAGCGTCTTCACCGAGCCCTGCGTCCCCACCGGCATAAAGATGGGCGTCTCGATGACCCCGTGCGGCGTGGTGAGCTTCCCGCAGCGGGCTTTCGAATCAGGATCATTGGCGAGCAGTTCAAACATGTGTCGCCCTTTCTCTAATAGGGTAGACTGAGAGGATCACGCACATTCGCGAGGGACAGGCTATTAAACATGCTGACTCTTAGCCTGCGGTCTGACTCTCTTCGAGGGAGTGGGGTTGTTAATGGGCCTTTCATAAGGTCAGGAGGAGCCTATCTCGCGCATGGTAAAAATTATCACCGCAAGACGTCGGGTGACCGGCAGCCTCAGTGGAAGATCATCAGGAGGAAAAATTGAACTTGCGACACAGTTTCTGATAGAAAGAAGAGGTCAGAGATTAGCAGCAAAGCTTCCGGGATCCGGAAACCCGAGCGGTTCCAGCAGGAGGATATTTAGTCATTCGAAATCATCAACTTCGAGCGTGAGAACTTGCGGCGATTGTTCACAAGGAACAGGCCCGGGCTTTCAACCTTTGTGATGATTTCCATACTGGTATTCGAATCTTTTGAAGATGCCGACTTGGAATGTGAACCCACAGGACCGCTTCAGCATCCGCGCAATACCCGAGCACAGAAGAGTGCAGGGTGACGAGCAAACCTATCAACACCCGGGAAAGTGGCCGCTGTCACCTTCCCGAGCACAGGCATGTCCTTAGACGATCACGGGACTTGGTAGATGAGAGAGACCGCAGTAATTGCCAACTTGTAGGACAAAAGTAATTTGGTTCTTCGCGAAAGTTTCAAGAAAAGTTATTTAATTTGACGGTCTTATCGGCGATTGATAACTCCAGCATTCCCACCCCATCTTTCATTGAGTATGAAACAAAATAAATTTTTCGTTATTGGTCTTTCCCTAAGCACTTTGCTCAGTCCCGCCCTTGGCGAGAATTTACTCAGAGCCCGGCGCATTATTGAGGGACTTGAAAGTCCGAATGCGATCACGCACGCACCAGGAAGGCCAAATGAAATTTTTATCAATGAAAGGAAGTCGGGCGATATCTGGATTTATGATTTAGAGGAGAAAGAACTCGTCGAGGATCCTTTTTTCACCGTGCCGGATTTGACCTCGGCAGGAACGGGTGGGCTTCTGGGAGTTGCATTTCATCCTGATTTCGAAACGAATCAGCTCTTCTACACATCCTCAACCGGATTTGGTGGAAAGACCCGCATCTTGGAGCACAGTGCCGATACCTTAAGCACTAGAACGATTTTTGAGGAGCCTCATCCTCCGGGCGGGCACAATGGCGGTTGGTTGGGGTTCGGTCGGGATGGCATGCTGTATCTCTCGACGGGCGATGGTGGCTCATCTGGCAACGACCCTCTTAATTCGGGCCAGGCTCTAAGTGATGATCCTGCGACTACGGGTCACAATGAAGGTCACCTCGGATGTATTCTAAGATTTGACATCAGCGCTGATGGATTTCCCTCAGATCCGAATAAGAACTATACAATTCCTGCCAACAATCCGTTCGCCAATAGCGCCGGAACAGAGGAAAAAGAAATCTGGGCATACGGACTTCGGAACCCGTGGCGATGCTCCTTCGATTCCGAAACTGGCGACCTCTATATTGCGGATGTTGGACAAGGCAAAACGGAAGAAGTCAATTTGCTATCTCGTTCCTATGCTCCAACTGCTGCTACAATTGCGAACTTTGGCTGGAAGATATGCGAGGGAACTGAGAAGCGGGGTGCAGCTATCGGAACAGATCCCTGCACTTTGGCAGGTCACGTAGATCCGGTCTTTCAGTATGGAAACCCTTCAAATCTCAACGGAGGATATTCGATTACCGGGGGGTATGTTTATCGAGGAACCGCGATGCCTTGGCTTCGCGGGACTTATCTATACGGGGAATTTGGCAAACGGCAAATTCGTGCGGTGAGGTATGATCCGGCGACCGGAGCAATAAGCGAGGAGCGGATCTTGTCTGACATTGTCGACCCGGGCGATGGTAATCAAGGCGCGGTGGTAGGATTTGGAGAAGATGCCGATGGCGAGGTCTATTTCTGCAATGAATACAGTGGGGATGTCTATCAATTTTACCAAGACCCCTTTTCCCTTTGGCAAAGCACTCACTTTTCTTTGGCCGAACTCGATGATCCTACGATCTCCGATAGCTCGGAAGATCCGGACTCCGATGGCCTGAAGAACCTCGAGGAATTTGTGATTGGTAGTGATCCTCAAACCGCAGATAGAGGGGGCTTTCCGTTCGAGCTTGGAAAAGTAACCGTTGAGGGCAATGACTATTTCAGCATCAGCTGCGAAGTTTCTCCAAGTGCAAAAGACATTTCAGTAGTCGCTGAAGAAACTGATGATTTGATCAATGGCCCTTGGATTCCGTCGGTCGTGGTTACCTCATCGCCGACTTCGGGGACCTACCTTTTCAGAACAAATACCAAAATTTCGGAGAGTGAAAAAAAGTTCGTAAGGGTTCGTCTTAGCCGATTTTGAAGAACACCCCTCGGCGAATAAAAAGAGAAAACCCAATTTATTGGATTTGGCTCCGTAATGAGGTCGTGCAGAGAGGTAACTACACTGGCATTTGGCTGGCTAGGCAGACTCAGGGTCTTGAAACCTTCGCTCTCAGGAAATACTTGGGCTGTAAGTCCGGAAACAAATAGCTTTTTTCACTTGGAGATGCCAAAGGGAGCAGGGAATTGTCAGGACTCTCCACTGGAAACCAATCCACCAAGTTGCTTGACCGTTCTATAAGAAAATGTCGATTGGCAGGCTGCGTGTAGGTGACTCCATCTTGGTCTATTTCAAGCGCGAAGCGCGAATCCGGATCAGCAGCATTAGTGCGGGTGTTAAACTCGCTCAGGTTGGACTGACCATCTTGGTCAAAATCTCCCTCTTCCGCAGTTTCGCTCGTGCCGGTCACTCCAAAACTTGCCAGTGCCCACTGGTCATAGGTTTGACGATTAGGCAATTCTTCGGTGATCCATGCACTGATCAAGTCGATGGCCTCTTGGTCTATTACATTCGAAGCGAGTGGAGGCATGCGGTTTTCGGTCCCATCCAACCTTTTTACTACGACCGAGTGAGCGAGATCTCCGGGAACTAGAAAGCGATTCAGCGGATCGCCCAAGTCGTTAAATAGCATTCCATTGATCATTTCAGTCAGGTCGGTTTGGGTATCGATCCGGGCATCAAAACGTGCCGGGACAAAAGCACCTCCCGGCCCCGAGTGGCACATCACGCAGTTGATGGCAAGATAGGACCGCACCCGGGCTTCAAGACTGACCGAATCATCCGAAATTGCGGGATGCGCTGGGAGACCTCGAGTAGGTGAAGGAGTGCCATCGAAAAACCCCGCATCTGAAAGACAGGAGAGTTGATTTATTCCCAAAGAACCAGAGCGATTCAGCTGCGGAACGTTAAATGACAAGGCATAGCCAGCCCTCTGGGTGTGGCAGATAAGACACTCGGAACGCGAGGGGTAACTCCAAGTCTGGGTGAAGGAAATGCCCTCATCGTCTTTAAGTGAGAGATCTTCATCGATTCCTGCTGACCCGACAAGATCGGCATCTTTGCCATCCGGGCGCCATCGATAAGAAAGTCCGTAGATGCCCTCAGCGGTCTTTACGGTAAAACGAGTTTCCAGCGGGCGCAATGAGGCCGGATTGCCGCGCTCAATCTCTAGGTCGAAATGCTTGATCCACACCTGCCCGGTGGGGAAAGCCCAATTTTCGTTTTCTGAGTATCCCACTTTAGAATCAGCATCCGGCATGCTGAACCAACGTCGTTTTTTAGCATGATCCGACCAGAATGGTTGATTGACATCATATGCGAAAATCCCGGGCTGCGGAGTGAGCGTGGCGAGATCGGAAAAAGCTCCTGTGGCAGAAAGCGTCAGCGGTGCCGGTATGCTGGTCGAGGTTCTGACGAGGCGTCCTACGAAATTATCGCTGTTAACGCAAAAAAGGAGATCACGGGTGGCGGGGTCTTCGCCGAAAGAGGCGATGCCCACCTGCTCGAACAAGGATCGTCTCGTCCAGCGGCCATTGCTTCTCTGCTCTAGTTGCCAAACTTGGCCCGTGATGAAATCGCTAAAAATATAGCGTCCAAAAAGCTCTCCAAGTCTTGATCCGCGATAAATCAAGCCGCCAGTCACGCTTTTCGGATCACCACTATGGTCGTAGTCATAGATCGGCTCGTGCGGGGAATAGCCGGCCGGCACATCCGTTCCGGCTGGACCATTTGTATAAGCGCTGGATCCCTCCCGCCGGGACCATCCGCAGTCTTCACCTCCGAAAACAAGATTGATCTCTTCCTCTTCATCTTGGCCGACATCTCCGACGAAACAGCGCCCGGTAGCCTTATCAAAGCTGAAGCGAAAGGGATTGCGTAGTCCGGTTACCCAAATCTCGGTCCGAACCGAAGCAGGATCAATCGTGATCCCTTGGTGACTGCTCGCTCCAAGGAATGGATTGTCATCAGGAATTTTATAGGTTCCGGGGTTGACTGCCGACGGATGAGATGTGGACTCAGTCTGCGTGTGTAGGTTGGGCTCAAAATTGGAAGATTTTTTATCGATATCGATCCGCAAGATGGCGGAGAAGAAGTTCTTATTAATAAAATTGGAATTATTATATGAATCACCCGCTCCTCCCTCATCGCCAACCGAAATGTATAAATAGCCATCATTTCCGAAGTGTAAGTCCCCGCCATTGTGGTTCCCGGCCTCGTCATATTGTGTGATGAGAGCTTGATGGGTGGAGGGGTCAGTCGAGACGGCATCCAGGTAATTGCCGGCAGTTCCGGTAGCAGTCATTCTGGCAACTCGCTGATGCAGCTGATCTTCGATCTCCACCGAGTAAAAAATGTAGAAGTATCCGTTATTTTTATAGTCAGGATGGAATGCCATAGACAGGAGTCCGGACTCCGAATCGGTGTTGAATTTGTGGGCCGCGATAGAATCAACCCATGTTTTCAGATCGAGAAATAAAGCTTTGGAATTGTCACTCAGATTGACCCGCTGGATCTGGCCGCTACGCTCGACCACAAAGGTATGAGTAGTTTCACCCTGCGGAGTAGCCAGCGCGATGGGGCTGCTAAATAGCGTCGTGTCAAACGCATTTTCAATTGCATAGCTTCCATCCAGCGGTGTCGCTTCGGGAAAAGATAGACTAGTATTGGCGACTCGGGTGAGAGTCTCCCCTTGAAGGAAAGGGGATAAGGAAAGAATGAATGCTAGGAGCATTCCAAAACTGCCGTTTTGCATGCTTCTTAAGTAGGATAATCCTTAGCTATAAGCAAGGGCTACTCATCGTAGGGTCTATGTTCAGAAAAGACGAGAAAGCGCTCCATTCAATTCCCGATAGGATTAGGAATTACAGCCTTAAACTGTCGCGAATGCGGATCTGCCTTATTCGGCGATGGTCCAGATGGTGGCGGCGATCCACTGCTTGGCGGCATTGTTTGAAATACTTCCCACGGCAGTCAGAGCTAAAGTTCGGAAATTCTTTGTCACGAGAGTCTATCGATAATCATGCGACTTAGGCGCCAGCTCGGCGGGGGCATGCCCCAGCGGCTCAATCCGCCCGACATAGATCGTAGGCTGGCCACCTTCGCTGATCTGGACGTGCCCCGAAACCATCAGGAAAGGTTCGCAGGTGATGGTGAGCCGATTCGCGTGGAAGGTTTTTTTCGGCACGAAAAGATTAGCGATGCCATACTCGTCCTCCAGCGAGATAAAACAGTGCCCCTTCGCCGTCCCCGGGCGCTGTCGGCAGATGACCAGCCCCGCGATCCGCACTGGAGTGCCATGGCTCATTTCAGAAAGGTGACCCGAGTGCGTGACCTCGCGCCCGTGTTCTTTCCGCCAAAGCCGCATCGGGTGCGGCCCCACGCTGTGCCCCTGGATCATGAGGTCGGTCCCGAGCCGCTCGACGGGCGTCATTGGCGGAAGAACTTCTTCTTTATTACGAGTGATATTTGCGAAAAGATCATCCTCGGGCAGCCGCTCGGCCTGCCAGAGCGCATCCCGGCGATGCCCCACCTCGGGCAGTTCGTTGAGAGCCCCGGCTGCCGCTAAAAGGCGCCGCTCTTTTTTGTTCGGCCGCACCCTTGTTAGAAAATCTGTGAGCGAGTCGAACTCTCCCCGCGCCCGCTCCTCCTCCAGTCGCTCGATCGTCCGCTGCTGCAAGCCTTTAATCCGATCCAGCCCCAGCCGCAGCAGCCCGTCATCGATGACGGTGGTCTGCCCGCCCGAGTGCACCACGCAAGCCGCCTTACACCGCACCCCGTGCCGCTTTGCGTCCTGCATGAGCGAGCTCACCGAGTAAAATCCCATCGGCTGGTTATTGATCAACCCGCAGTAGAACTCCGCCGTGCGATGCACCTTCAGCCAGCACGAAGAATAAGCGATTAGCGCAAAGGAAATGGCATGCGACTCCGGGAAACCATAAAGCGCAAACGAGCCAATCGAGTGAATCACCTTTTCCTGAACCGCCTCGTTGATGCCTCTCGCCGTCATCCGCGAGCGGAGCTTTTCGGTTACTAATACCATGCGCTCGTCCGAGCGCTTGCACGACATAGCCCGCCGCAGCTCATCCGCCTCCGTCCCGGTGAAATCGGCAATCGTCATCGCCATCCGCAGCACTTGTTCTTGGAATAATGGCACCCCCAGCGAGCGCTTCAGGATCGGTTCGAAGAGCGGGTGGATGTAATCGACTGGCTCCCGCCCCGTCCGCCTATTGAGAAAAGGATGCACCAGATCGCCGACAATCGGTCCCGGCCGAATGATCGCTACTTCAATGGCGAGGTCATAGAACTTCCGCGGCTGCATGATCGGCAGCGTCGCCATCTGCGCTCGCGACTCGACTTGGAAGGTCCCCACCGTATCCGCCCGGCAAAGCAGGTCGTAAGTCGCCGGGTCGTCCTTCGGAATCGCCGCGAGATCCACCGGCTGGCCCCGCTGGCGGCAGAGGTGCATCGCGTCTTCCATCGCGGCCAGCATCCCGAGCCCCAGCAAGTCCACTTTGACAATTCCGAGATCTTCACAATCATCCTTATCCCACTGCACCACGGTGCGCCCCGGCATTGTCGCTGGCTGGAGGGGGACGATGTTATCAAGCCCGCTATCAGAAATAATCATCCCGCCCGAGTGCTGCCCCAGATGCCGTGGCGAGTGCAGCACGGCGTGATAAAGGTGAAGCAGCGGCTCAAACCTAGGATGTGAATAAGGCACTCCCGAGCGCTCGATGGTCTCCGCAAATTCCATCACCTTATCGCGTGGGTAGTAATTTGTCATCGAGAGTTCCTGCGTCTCCATCGGAGCATCCGCTTTCTCATCGTGCACCTTCGGGGAAGCGCATAATTCTGAGAAGCGATTGGCGATCGATTCCGGAAATCCGAGAACTTTGGACATTTCCCGAAAGGCCGATCTCGGGCGATAGGTGATGACGTTTGCCGTCATCGCCGCGCCCCGTGGGGAATACTTTTCATAGACATATTGGATCACGGCCTCCCGACGATCCCCGGAAGGGAAGTCGATATCGATATCCGGCCAGCTCTTCCGATTCTCCGAGAGGAAGCGCTCAAAAAGAAGGCCGCCTTCTACGGGATCGACATTTGTAATGCCGAGCGCATAGCACACCAGCGAGTTCGCCGCCGACCCACGCCCCTGACAAAGGATCCCCTGAGAGCGTGCGAACTGGACGATATCCCAAACGATTAAAAAGTATCCCGGAAAGCGGAGATATTCAATCATAGACAACTCATTTTCAATTTGTTGCCTGTGTTTTTTACTTTTATCAAGTGATCGAGAAATAACTCCCTGAAGAGTGATTTTTCGGAGCAATTGACACTCTTCTTCCACCGTTAATAACCTGTGAGTATCCTGTTCACAAAATGAGGGGAATTTGTAACCGAGATTCTCGAGAGTAAATTCGCAGCGCTCTGCTAGTTCGTAGGAATGGCGCACGGCTTGTGGATAATCAGTGAATAACTTGTGAATAGCTGTGGGAGACTTGAGGTGTCGTTCCGCATTAGCCTCCAGCCTCCGGCCGGCATCATCGAGGGTGCAGTGTTCGCGCAGACAGGTAAAAGCGTCTCCTAAGAGACGATCCTGCCGCCCGGCATAAAGAGGCGCATTGCTTGCCAAAAGCGGGAGATCGAGATGCTCCGCGAGATCTGCCAGAAGGCGGTTCATCCGCTCCTCTCCTCGTCGTTGATGGCGGTAAAGGGCTATTGAAACCGCTTTTGGGCCGAAGGTCCGTTTGAGCGATTTTGCCGCTTTTAAAAGGTTTCCTTTCGTCGGCAAAAGCAAACTCTCAGGAGTGAGAATAACTTGTAAATAAGTCATGCGCTCTGGCGGGGGTAGTTCCGGCGCGCAGTGTCGCGCCGTCAGAAGTTGCGAGAGCTGCTGGTAGCCCTTACGCTGCTCTACCAGCACCGGGAGCTGCGCGAAAGTAGGTCCGCCTACTGGGGCCCAATCGGTCAAAGTGGCCCCCACGACTGCCCGAATCCCGGCCTTCCGTGCTGCCTGATGAGCTCTCGCCGAGCCATAAAAGCCGAGGTGGTCTGGAATCCCGATCGCACCATGCCCTAGCTCGGCGGCACGCTCGACCAACTCCTCCGGCCCACTGGCACCGTAGAGAAAAGAAAAGGAAGATTTAGCAAGAAGTTCCATCGATCAGAGGGGGAGCGGAGGGTTGTGGAGATAGGTTTTATAGGTCCGATAAGGCCTATGGGAGTTAGGCTCAATTTGCGGGGCCTCACCCATAAACCCCCGTCAAATGCCAGTCGTGCGGCGGGGTGTGAGTGACTTGTAGGAGAAGGTTTTTTGGGAGCTCGATATCCCACTCGCTTTGCTGCCAGGCCGCTTCCCACCACGAACCAGAGAGCGGAAAAGGCCCGCGCGCTTCCCGGATCGTCCCTTGGTGCGGTCCTGTCAGGAGCGCCAGGGGTCTCGGGTGACGCCCTTGTTTCTCAGAAGCGACATGCACCGCCAGCGGAGGCCGTTGCCTCTTCATCGGGAGTCTCCCTGATGGAAGAACCGGCTCTTCGGATGGGGTGAATTTCAGATCCGCCTCTAGTGGATGCAGCTCGAAAAGCCCCGGCTGATAGCTCGCTGCGGGCTGGGGGATGCCGAGCTGATCGATCCCGACCACGCCACTCAGTCGTTTGAGAGTGTCCGCGAATTGATGCGGATCCTTAAGCCCCCGCTGGAAAAGCTGGTGCTGGGAGTGCCGGGGAAGCGTCGCGCTCAGCCGGAAGTGGCACTCGGTCACCGGAGCCGGCACCTGAATCCCATCAAGATGGGTGTGCAGCGAGCGCAGCAGGATATCGGGATCGAGGGTGGGTTCAGACTGTCTCAGGTGACGGGAATGGGCCGCGCCATTTTCAAAGGAAAGCGCGAGATGGAGCGACTCCGCCGCCCGCTGGTGGCTCGCAAGCCGTTGGCAAAGCACCTGTAACAAGCGCCGTGCCATAAAAAGGATAGGATCGATCCCCGCGATGGGAGGCTCGAATTGGTGCGTGGTATGATAGCCCTGAGTCGGCCGATGCAGCTGCAGCAGCCTCCGGTGTTTTCCTGTCAAAATATCGTGCAGCCGCGCCAAGTCTGGCCCCAGCCGCTCCGCGAGCCCCTGACGCGGAAGCGCCACGAGATCGGAGAGCCGCGCAAGTCCCCAAAGTTCCAGTAAATCGGCCTGCGGGAGTGGAAAGGCGGAACTCCGACCTAGGAGCGAAAGCGGAAGCTGGTGAAGCGAGGACGCCTCGCTCGAAATCCGGATCTCCGACTTCGGTCGATACCGGAGTGTCGATGACGTCCGTGCCGAAAGCGCCGCCAGATGCGCCAGATCCGGCGTCTCCGCGAGCGCCAGATTCAGCGGAAGCCCGAGCCTCCGCCCTTCCTCAAGCGCCCGCTGAAGCCATTCTTCGGGGGAGGCGAAGAGAACCGTCGAGAGATCGAGTAGAAAAATATCCCGGCCCGTCACTTCGTAATCCGGAGTGAAGGAATCGACCAACTCAAGCGCCTCGACTTTGGCCGAAGCCTCTAGCGTGGGATCGGCATCGTAGAGCACGAGATCGGGGCAGCGCGCGAGCGCCCGGGTCGTGCTCATGCCCACGCTGAGATCGTGCCGCGCCGCCGCCTCATTGAGAAATAGAATGGCAGACTTCTCCCGCTTCCCTGAAGATAGAAGCGCCGCCGGGCAAGCGGGATCAGCCTGCTCGCGGGCGAGGAGAGAAGTCAGCGGCAGGGCCGGGAGATGGAGCGCGGCGTAGGACATCGTTTTCTAAGATTGAGCGGCAGCCGGAGTGGCTGCTGCCGCAGTGCGGAGGGTGGGGGATTCCCGCTCGATATGTGCGAGCGTGAAGGTTGAAGAAAGGGTGAAGCGGCTATGAGGCGAGGGCAGGCAAGGGCGCGGCGTGAGCGCGAGAAGAGCCGCCCCGGAAGTGCGGGCCTCGGCCCGGAAGCGGTGCCACACCGAGGCCGGAATCCGCCGCAGCTCCCGCTCCGAAGTGAGGTGGAGATCCAGCAAAACCAGTGGTAAATTGCCATCTCGCAGCAGGAGGTCAGCGCACTGGATCGCCTGCATCGCCTCCCGGCAGCGGATCCAGAAAACCCGCCCACACTTTTCCGACCCATAAGAAACCGGATCAAAGGAATCCCGCCCATCGATAAGCGCCAGCGGGAGGTCCCGCTCCTGCCCCAGTAGCTCTGAGATCATGAGAGAAGCCCCTGAACAAAGCCCCGGCGCCACCACCTCATTCAAAGAGCCGCCTGGCAAAGAAAGCGACGCCGGGTCAAAAGAAAGATCCTCTGGCTCCTCCACAAAGCCACGATGCGCCCCAGGAAATTGCTCCTGAAGCTGCTTACGCAGATCGGCGATTTGAGAGATCTTCAAAACATGTTCATTAGAACACTTTTGCGAATTCTCGTCAAGGAGAGAAGCGGAAGCTTGTCATAGCCTTCCTGAGTTCCTCATTTCGACAGGAGCGCTGATTTTTGCTAGATTTCGAGCGGTGGTAAGGATTGTTCAGGAGAGGCAGCTGAGTGAGGAGAGGGTGGCTCTTCTTTGAGCGGGACTCAGGGGAAGTTCT